>Ga0208689_1000137_pt1 | contig 69662 bp, 53 predicted proteins | sample June2015DPH_8_15_FD_184700 | JGI IMG/M metagenome (GOLD analysis project Ga0208689, IMG submission 184700) | Peatland microbial communities from SPRUCE experiment site at the Marcell Experimental Forest, Minnesota, USA - June2015DPH_8_150... | ecosystem: Environmental > Terrestrial > Soil >... | reverse complement strand
TCTTGAGTTGCAATGCCACGGTCGAGAACGCCTGCGGCTTGGTGCCCTTCAACAAGGTGAACTCGTAGTATTGGCGGTCGCCCTTGTGTTTGAGGGCTTCCAGATCGCTGCGCGTGTTGGCGATCAGTCCGCTCTGCACGCCGAGATCGCCAATGGTGCCCTGCAGTTTCGCGATGGTCGCCTCGAGCGACGCCTTGGTGGCGGCCACGTCGGTCTTCACACCGCCGACGTCGGTCTTCACGTTTCCAACTTCTCCGGCAACGGCGCCCACATCTTTTTTCTCTTCCGCCGCCTGTTCCGCGATGCGTGCCGATGCGACTTGTTGTTGACGCTGCAACTCGGCAGCACGCGTCGCCAATTCTTTCTTGGTCATGCCCAACTGTTGGGCCAGGGTCTCAGAATCGGCTTCGGCGGACTGCATGCGCTTGGTCAGATCGCCAATTTGTTTTTGGCTGGCGGCCTGATCTTGCGTGACCTTTTCGAGCTTGCCGTGCTGGTCGTAAATGAAAAACGCCGATGCGCCGACATAGGCAACGACCAGCGCGATAAGAATCCATTTGCCGACATTGCTCTGCGACTCGGGGTGGTAGACGGTCGGTGGTTCGCCTTCAGACATAAGGGGGCCTCCGGTTGAATGTGGACTGTAGAGTCTATTGTTTGTGAGATACGGGTTGCTGTCAATCGCGTTTCAGGTTCTTGTCGGGACGCAACTTGCGCGACTGATCTTTGGGAGATGAAATCACAAGCTCGCACTTGTGTAGCCGGCTGGCGGTAAAGGCGACGGGTTCTTGCTGAATGCTACTCCGACACTGAGCACCTGCCCGGATTCAGGGTATACTGAATCGTTTTCGGCGATCATTCTAGAATGTGCGCCCAGCGCGCCAGAAAGGCAACAGGCTATGGCTTCCCCGGCAGTTGATTTTGCCCGCAATAATCAGCCGCGTTTTCTCGACGAGCTGAAGACCCTTCTCCGCATCCCCAGCATCAGCACGCTCGATGAACATAAAGGCGACGTGCAGAAGGCGGCAGAATATGTGGCCGCTGAGCTGCGCCGCATCGGCATGGACAATGTCGAGATCATCCCAACCAAGGGACATCCCCTGCTCTACGCCGACTGGCTGCACGCGCCTGGCAAGCCGACGGTCCTGATGTATGCGCACTACGATGTGCAGCCGCCCGATCCGGTGGACGAATGGCACACGCCGCCGTTCGAGCCGACCGAGCGCAACAATAACATTTACGCGCGCGGCGCGGTCGACGACAAAGGGCAGCTCTGGATGGAAGTGAAGGCGCTCGAGTCCCTGATGCAGGCCCACGGGGGCAAGCTGCCCATCAACGTCAAGATTATTTTTGAAGGCGAAGAAGAAGTGGGCGGCGAATCGATTGCCGAGTACGTCCGCAAACAGAAGGCGAAGTTGAACGCGGATTTCGCGCTGGTCTGCGATACGGAACTGTTCGCGCCGGACCTTCCAACTTTGTGCGTGGGCCTGCGTGGCCTGGTGTACACGGAGATTGAAGCGGTTGGGGCAAAGACCGATCTGCACTCCGGCATATACGGCGGCGCGGCGCCGAATCCGCTGTTCGCGCTGATTGAGATCATCGGCAAGCTGAAAGATTCTAAGGGCAAAGTACTGATCCCGGGCTTTTACAAGGACGTCAAAGTGCCCAGCAAAGATGAGCTGAAGGCCTGGAAGCGGCTGCCTTTCAACGAAGAGCATTATCGCAAGACCGAAGTCGGCTCCAAGGTGCTGACCGGCGAGCCCGGATATTCGGTGCTCTACCGGACGTGGGCACGTCCCACGCTCGAAGTGCACGGCATCCCGGGTGGGTTTGTGACTCAGGGGGCGAAGACGGTGATCCCGGCGAAGGCCTCGGCAAAGGTTTCCATGCGCCTCGTGCCGAACCAGGATCCGGACGACGTCCTGAAGCGCTACACGGCGTTCGTCAAGAAACTCACGCCCAAGGGGATCGACATCAAGATCAAGGTTTGGAGCAAGGGCCCCGCCTGCGTGGTCGGCACCGACAACCGATTCATCAAAGCGGCGACCGAGGCGCTGCATGACACGTTCAAGAAAGAGACCGTGTTTATTCGCTCCGGCGGATCGATTCCGATCGTGACCGATTTCCAGGACGTGCTGAAGATTCCTTCGGTCATGATGGGCTTTGGGCTTCCCGACGACAACCTTCATGCTCCAAACGAGAAGTTTCACATCCCGAATTTCCATCGCGGGATTGAAACGATCTGCTTGTTCTTTGAGAAGCTGGGGTAAAGCAGGCTCAGGGCTTTAGGCTTTGGACTCCAGGTTCAGGCCCGTTTGGGATCACCTTTTCATGAATTGTCATCTCGGGCGAAGCGAGGGATCTGCATTTTGCGGCGAACTGCAGATCCCTCGCTTCGCTCGGGATGACAAAGTCTGGTGAAGGGTATGCATCAGCGCCTCGGTGCGGTGACGCGAACCCCGGCCGGTAGCTCGCCAATCCCGCGCCTTCAGGTAAAATATAGGATTGAGGTTAAGTGGGATGCGTACACGGGTTTTCGCGTCGGCGGCGCTGTTTTTGATGGTCACGATGGCGTCGGCGCCTTGGCTGCAATCTGAAGCCGATCAGGGAGTCCCGCATTTCAACGCGGCTCCTCCGGCCGCGGGCAGCGCGCTTCCGCCGATCCTGACCAAGGATCAGCTTTGGGGCGAGAACGCGCAGTTTCCGTATCAGACGCAAGCTTATGAACTGGCGGCAAAGATTCCGAAGGTCATCTACCAGCAGCCGTGTTACTGCTACTGTGACCGCGGCATGGGACACACCAGTCTGCACCGCTGCTTTTCGGGCACGCACGGCGCGCAGTGCGGAACCTGCCTTAAAGAGCTTTACTACGCTTACACGATGCACAAGCAGGGCAAGACGGCGCGGCAGATTCGCGCAGGAATTATCAAGGGCGACTGGAAGCTGGTTGATCTGGCGACAGCGGCCAGCATTAATTGAGAGCGCGCTCGATTTCAAGCTTTTCGATTTCAATTCTGAACTAAATTTCGAACTAGAGGCGGTTTGATGCCACTGAAGGTAACCCCCAAGAAACAAGTGACCGAAGATCCACGACACACCCAGGCGGTACAGAACTACGAGTCCGGGCTTCGCGCGTTGCAGGAACACAAGTTCGAGAAGGCCAAAGGCCACCTGCAGAAAGTACTGAGCGGGCCGAACAAGTCCCTGGTTGACCGGGCCCAAGTGCACATCCTCACCTGCGACAAGCATCTGGAAGCGCCCGCGTTGCAGTTCAAAACCACGGAAGAGCATTACGACTACGCCGTGTCGCTGGTCAACGCGGGTGACTACGTGACGGCGCGCGAGCACCTCGACACGTTATTGAAGCAGAATCCCAAGGCAGACTACGTTCTGTACGGGCTGGCCGCGTTGGATTGCTTGACCGGTCACGTCGAGGAATCGCTCAAGACGCTCAACGCGGCGATTCAGGCGAAACCCGCGCTGCGCTTTCAGGCGCGGAACGATGGCGACTTCCAGAATCTGGCGGAGGATCCGCGCTTCACCGAACTGCTGTATCCGGATCCGGGCGCCGAATCTGAGCCGCAGGAAGAAGAAGCGAGCGCGTACTAGCTGCCCGCACTAGCTGCCAGCGCTAGCTTCGATTGAGTCATTGAATCATTGAAGGATTGAATCATTGAAAACCTAAGTTCCCCAGCGGGTGATTCAATGATTCAATGACTCAATGAGTAAATGATTCAATAGTAGGCGTTATGTTCCCCCAGTTGCGCACGAACTCATCCGACACCGGCAAAGCTGGCCCCGAACTGCGCGTGGTCGCAATCGGCGGCGGCACGGGCCTCTCCACGCTGCTGAAGGGGCTGAAGCGTTACGTCATGACGCCGGCTCTGGCCACCTCCGGCCAGCCAACCATTCACGAATTGTGTGGCGTGGTCACGGTGAGCGACGATGGCGGATCCAGCGGCCGTCTGCGCAAAGAGTTCAATATGCTTCCGCCAGGCGATGTGCGCAATTGCATCGTCGCGCTCTCCGAAGACGAAGCCCTGCTCTCGAGACTATTCCAGCATCGCTTTCAGAAGGGATCCGGACTGGAGGGCCACAGCTTCGGAAATCTTTTTTTGGCGGCGCTGACTTCGATCACCGGAGACTTTGCCGAGGCGGTGCGGCTTTCTTCGGAAATTCTGCTCACGCGTGGGCATATCTATCCGGCAACCATGTCGAGCGTGGAACTGGAAGCGCTATTCGAAGACGGGACGCGGGTGCGCGGCGAGACGAGAATCACGGCGAGCAAGGGCAAGATTCGAGAGCTAGTCCTGGTGCCTCCCGATGTTGGGCCGCTTCCCCAGACGCTGGCGGCAATCGCCAGCGCCGACCTGATCACAATCGGCCCCGGTTCGCTGTTCACCAGCCTGATTCCGAACTTACTGGTGCGCGGAATCCCCGATGCGATTCTTGAATCTTCCGCAGTCAAAGTATTCGTTTGCAACTTGATGACCCAGGCAAATGAAAGTCTTAGTTTAACGGCGGCGGATCATATCCGCGCACTTAATGGCCACGCTGGCGTCCAATTGTTCGATTACACCCTGATCAATCGCAAGACGGCATCGCCAGAGATGAAGGCCAAGTACGCTCTGGAGGGAGCTTCGCAGATCGTGGTGGATCTGGAAGCGATCGAGGCGCTTGGCGTGTGCCCGGTGCTGGGAGATTATCTCGAAGAGGGCGCGGTGGCGCGGCACGCTACCGACCACGTCGCGCACGACCTCATGGCGCTGATGGCGCAAACGCCGGATCGGCAGACGATACGGAGTTGATTCTCTCGCGGTATATTGGCTGAGCATGGCAAAAACGCCAAAAGCCAAGTCGAAGTCTTCCCCGTCAAGTCCGCAAGCCACGCGTATCGCCATTGCGATCATGGCGGCGGGCAAGGGCACGCGACTCAAATCGAAACATCCCAAGGTTCTGCATGAAGTCGGCGGCAAGCCGATCCTCGCGCATGTGATTGCTGCGGCGGAAAAGGTCGTGCCCGCGCAGGACATCTTCGTGATTATCGGCCATGAGGCGGAGCGCGTGCGCGAGGCGGTTGCCGGCACAGGCGTGAACTTCGTGGTGCAAGCCGAACAGCGTGGCACCGGACACGCGCTCATGGTGGCCCGCGAAGCGCTCTCGGGCTATGACCAGGTCATCGTGCTTTCGGGGGACGCTCCGCTGATTACTGTCGAAACCATAAGGAAGCTCAGCGACTTCCACCGCGCTCAGAAAGCGACCATGACTTTGCTCAGCGCCGATCTCAACAATCCTTATGGATATGGGCGAGTGATCCGCAAAGGCGCCGGGGGACGAGTCGAGGTGCAGGCGATTGTGGAAGAAAAGTCCGCGACCCCGCAGCAGAAGAAAATCCGCGAGATCAACTCAGGGTTCTATGCCTTCGCTGGCCCCGCCTTGTACGAGCATATTGACCATCTTTCAACCGAGAACGCGCACGGCGAGTACTACCTTACGGATATGGCGGGAGTATTTCACCGGACGCGCAAAAAGGTGGTCGCGATCAAGACCTCGGATGCGGGCGAAGTGCTGGGCAGCAACACGCGAGCGGAGATGATGGTTCTGGATGCGCGGCTGCGCCTAGCAAAGTGCCGCGAACTGCTGGAGCAAGGCGTTACGATTTTTTATCCTCACACCTGCGTGATCGACAGCGACGTGGAAGTCGGCGCCGACACCGTGATTGAGCCCTTCGTGCAGCTGCTGGGTCATACGAAGATTGGCGCGGATTGCCGCATCCGCTCCTACAGCGTGATTGGGAATTCCGTCCTTGGCGACCGTGTCACGGTGCGGCCAGGGACGATCATGGAAGACTCGCGCGTAGGCGCGGGAGCTGTGCTTGGACCGTACACTCATATGCGCCCTGGAAGTGAGCTGGGCGAAGGCGCTCACTTGGGGAACTTCGTCGAGACCAAGAAAATCAAGCTGGGCAAGGGTTCAAAGGCGAATCACCTCAGCTACCTGGGCGACGCGGAAATCGGAGAAGGCGTGAACATCGGCGCGGGTACCATCACCTGCAACTACGACGGCGTGAACAAGCACCAGACGGTCATCGAAGATGGCGCGTTCATCGGCAGCGACTCGACGCTGGTGGCGCCGGTAAAGATTGGACGCGGCGCCTACGTCGCGGCAGCAAGCTGCATCACTGAAGATGTTCCGGCGGATGCGCTGGCACTCGGGCGCTCGCGACAAAGGGTGAAAGAGGGCTGGGCGCGGGAAAAGCGCGAAGCGCAGAAGGAAAAAAGTCGTTAGTCGCTGGTCGCTGGCGCTTTCAGTCCGACTGCAGCGCTTCCGCTTGCAGCTCCGCATGGCGGTCACCGCGCTGAATCAGGATAATCGCTCCCAGGATGACCGCAATTGCAACCACCACGCGCATATTCAGATCGGCGGTAGAATGGCCTGACGCCCGATCTCAAAAGCGTTATCCTTCTCAGTGTTCGAATACACTAGACCGGAAGCGAAATTATGACGCAGAATCCTCCAACTCAGGAAGTATCTCCGGTCCGCTACGACGTTTCCCTGCTGACCGCCGAAGATTTTTATTTATTCAACGAAGGCACCCACTATCGCATTTACGAGAAGATGGGTGCACACGTTGTGGAATCCAATGGAACCACGGGCACCGTCTTCAGCGTCTGGGCTCCCAACGCCCGCGAGGTATCGGTGGTCGGAGACTTCAATGGATGGACCCCACAATCCCATCCACTCCAGGCTCGCGGGACGTCGGGAATCTGGGAAGGCTTCATCCCCGGAGTCGGCAAAGGCACGTTGTACAAGTTCCACATTCACTCCACCCAACTCGGTTACCAGATTGAAAAAACCGACCCGGTAGGACTTTTCGCTGAGAAGCCGCCGCGCACGGCTTCCGTGGTCTGGGATCTTGACTACACCTGGAACGACGCGGCCTTCCTTGAAACACGCGCCGCCGCCAACTCGCTGCACGCCCCCATGTCGATCTACGAAGTTCATCTCGGCTCCTGGATGCGCGTCCCCGAAGAGCAAAACCGTTCGCTCACCTATCGCGAGATCGCGCCGCGCCTGGCCGACCACCTGAACAAGCTGGGATTCACCCACGTCGAACTGCTCCCCATCATGGAGCATCCCTTCTACGGTTCCTGGGGATATCAGACCACGGGCTACTTCTCTCCCACGTCGCGATACGGCACGCCGCAGGATTTCATGTACTTCGTGGACTACCTGCACCAGCACGGTATCGCGGTCATTCTCGACTGGGTCCCGTCGCACTTCCCTTCCGACGGCCACGGCCTCGCCTTCTTCGACGGCACCCACCTGTTCGAGCACTCCGACTCACGCCAGGGCTTCCATCCCGATTGGAAGACGTTCATCTTCAACTACGGCCGCACTGAAGTGCGCAGCTTCCTGATGTCGAGCGCCATGTTCTGGCTGGGCAAATATCACATCGACGGACTTCGCGTTGATGCCGTCGCTTCCATGCTCTATCTCGACTACTCGCGCAAGGAGGGCGAATGGATTCCCAACAAGTACGGAGGACGCGAGAACCTGGAAGCCATCGACTTTCTGCGCCAATTCAACCTCGAGGCCTACAAAGAGCACCCCGACATTCAAACCTACGCCGAAGAGTCCACCTCCTACGCCATGGTTTCGCGGCCCACCTATCTCGGCGGTCTTGGGTTCGGTCTTAAATGGGACATGGGCTGGATGCACGACACGCTTCAGTACTTTAGCCAGGACCCGATTCATCGCCAGTATCACCACAACAAACTGACCTTTCGCATGCTCTATTGGCTCCACGAAAATTTCGTCCTGCCCCTGAGCCACGACGAGGTCGTGCATGGAAAAGGCTCCCTGATCGGCAAAATGCCGGGCGACGAGTGGCAGAGGTTTGCCAACATGCGCCTGCTCTTGGCCTACATGTTCGCCCAGCCCGGCAAGAAACTGCTGTTTATGGGCATCGAGTTCGGCCAGGTTAGCGAGTGGTCGCACGATGGCAGCCTCGACTGGAACGTGCTGGAATATCCGGTGCATAGCGGACTCATGAACTGGGTCGAGCAACTCAACCGCGTCTATCGCAGCGAATCTCCGCTGCACTGGTTCGATAACGATCCCAAAGGCTTTGAATGGGTAGATTGCAACGATGCGCCTATGAGCGTCATCTCGCTGCTGCGCAAAGGCAAGGCCGACGAGAACCCTATACTCATCGCGTGCAATTTCACGCCCGTGCCCAGGCTGGGATACATGGTGGGCGTGCCGACGGGCGGCTACTGGAAAGAACTTCTCAACAGCGACGGCCGCGAATATGGCGGCAGTGGTATGGGCAACGCGGGAGGCGCCGAGGCGCTCCACGAAACAACCCACGGACGGCCGTATTCGCTGCGACTGACGTTACCGCCGCTGGGGGCGCTGTTTCTAAGAAAAGCGTAGCCGCAACGGGCAGCGCGAATCAGCCGCAGCCGCGGGTTTAGCTGAAGGCTGAGAGCTGACGGCTGAGAGCTTGCAGTCAGGGTTTCCACACTCCCACATTCTCCAGCATTTCCTCTAATCTCGCTTTCTTCAGGATTTCGCTCACCGCCTCGTGATCAATGTGCGGAGCGATCGGCGTTTCGCTTTGGGCGATTGCGTAGGCGGTCACTGCCACAATCACTTCCCCGGCCTTGAAGTCCAGCGCATCGACTTTGTCGAGCGTGTCGCTCGATTTGTGATGGACCTCCATATACTTCGTCATGTCCACCCACAAATCCAGCGCCGGAATTCCCTGCAACACAAACGGACCGTGGTCGGTGTTGTAGGTTGTCTCCAGCGAAAGATCGCCGCCGTTCAGGTCTTTCAACAGGCCGTCGCTCCAAGGCCGCATCGCCTTTTTCAGATCCTCGCGGCCTTCCACTTTCCATCCCTTGGGATGCCCGGCGCCATTATCGGTATTCAGAACGGCCACGCACTTATCCAACTCGCTCTGGTGCGTCTGCTTGTAGGCATACGATCCGAGCAGCCCCTGCTCTTCTCCGCCCCAAAGCGCCAACCGGACGCTGCGCCGCGGCGCTTTCCCCAGCAACATCATGGCGCGACCGATGTCGAGGACGCTGACCGCACCGGTACCGTTGTCCTGCGCGCCTGTGCCGAAGTCCCACGAATCCAGGTGCGCGCCGATCAGTATCCACTCGTCGAGCCGCTCGCTGCCCCGAATCTCCGCCACCACGTTGTTGACGGTCGTCTCTCCCGAAGTTTTGTTCTCGATCGTCAATTGGATGGTGACGGGCCCGCGCTCCAGTTCTCGCTGAATGAGCTTCGCATCTTCCATGCCGACCTCGGCCGCCGGCAGCGGAAGCAACTTCGCACCCCACAGACTGTCGTGCGCATTCAAAACGTTGTTCTTTTCGCGATCCGGTGTGATCACCGCCAGCACGCCCGCCTTCTGAAATGTGCGCCACGCTGACTCCAGCTTCGGCAAAGCCTTCCCGTAGTCTTCCGCCATGATCTTGCTCGTATCCAGAAAAACAATCTTCCCCCGCAGTTCGTGTTCCCGGGATCGCAATGCGTCCGGCTCCACGTCTGCAACTATCACCACCGTGCCGTTCACTCCTCCCGCCGGCGTTGACGGCGCCCACCCCAACGATGCCAGGTTCAGTGGACGCGACAAAGGCGACAGCATTGCACCGCTCGCCGTCCCTCGCTGCCAGCCCGCTGGAATCGTGAACGGGTCCAGGCGCACATTCTCGATCCCATAGCTTCGAAACTTCGCCGCCGCCCATTCCGTCGAGCGAACATAGGCCGGTGAAGCCGTCAACCGCCCGCCGATGCCGTCCGCGAGTTCGCCTAGAGTTGTCATCGACGGCCCGTTGTAAATCGAGGCGGCCAACTGGTCCGTCACCGGCTTCATTTCCGACGGCTGCTGCGACCACGCCAGCACCGGGATCGCCCACCACACCGCCAACGCAACTGCACGACGCAAATTCATTTCCCCTCCGGCCAAAAAAATCGCGATCCCGCTCGCCAGGCGAATGGGCATTCTCTACGAACACAGCCCGCTTTGCAAACCCGGCCTCCTATGCCAGTTTCACAGATATCGTAGACCGACGTTCGCACCGAAGGGAGGCTGGCGACTCAAAACCAGCGCTGCGCATCTAGGGTTTCCCCTGTGCTCCTCTGTGCCCCCTGTGGTTCGAGCTTTTCTTTCTTACCACGATCCCCTCTGAGGCACACCGGACTACACTTTCCTTGAAACCACCATAAACACCCAAGCCAAAACCTCACCACGGAGACACGGAATCACGGAGAAAAGCGAGTTCATGATTTCGTCCCTCATAAAGCAACCACGACTCGACCATGAGCCTATGAAAAAGCCTTCCTCCGTGTCTCCGTGGTGGGTGTTGCTCGGGATCGTGGATTACAGCCGACTTAGGACACTACTGTCCAGCATCAGCACCACCACTCCCGCTCTCATGCTAGACTCGCAATGGGTCAACCAACCTTGCGGATGCGCATCCTCACCCGCTACATTCTGGGAGAAGTCGTCTCCCACGCCTTGATCGGCGCGGCGGTTTTCACTTTTGTTCTTTTCACCCGCGATCTCGGCCGCATCCTCGAACTCGTGGTCCGCAACAGCGCGCCACTGCCGAGCGTGGCAGAAGTCTTTTTCTTCACCGTCCCCGTCGCGCTCACCTACACCATTCCCATGGGTGTGCTCGTCGGCATCCTCATCGGACTCAGCCGTCTGGCCGCGGACAGCGAAATCACCGCCATGCGCGCCAGCGGCCTGGGCGTGTGGACCTTCCTCCGTGTGATCTCAATCTTCGTGGTGGTGGCCTGGCTGCTCGCGCTCGGTAACAGCGTCTATCTCGCGCCCCGCTCGCTCGCCGCCCTGGGAGAGCTTCAGAACCGCCTCAAATCTTCTCAGGCTTCTTTCGAAGTCCAGCCCCGTGTGTTTTACGAGGGATTCCCGAAGATAATTCTCTACGTGCAGGACGTCAAGGCCATGCCCGGCGGAGCCCTCTGGAAAGGCGTATTCCTCGCCGATTTGAGTGACCCAGCCTCGCCGCGCATCAGCCTGGCGCGCGAAGGCCTGCTCGTCAGCCAGGAAACCGATACTCTGGACTTGCATCTCACCAACGGTTCCACGCACGAAAGCGATCCCAAGAATCCCAACCAGTACCAGATCTCCACCTTCCAGACCACCGACATCCCAATCCAGATCCCCACGTCCCAGAACAATCAGGAACACGAACCGACATCGCTGGGCGAGCTCAAAGTTGCCGACATCCTCCATATCGCGCGAACCGCCGACCCCGCCACCCGCCGCTGGGCTCTGATCGAATACCATCGCCGCCTCGCGCTGCCGACCGCCTGCATCGTGCTCGCCCTGGTCGGCATTCCGCTTGGCCTCTCGTCGAAGAAAGGCGGCAAGTCCAGCGGATTTGTCCTGACCATTTTGCTGGTCTTTCTGTACTATTCGATTTCTTTGATCGGAGTCTCTTTCGCGAAGCAGGGGCGCCTCTCACCTGCCGCCGGTGTTTGGCTCGCCGACTTCGTGTTTCTTGTGGGAGGAATTTTTCTGCTCTGGCAATCGGAACGCCGCCCGATCGAACTGGATGCGCTCCGCTCCTGGTTTCGAGCTTCATGGTTTAAGACTTCGAGCTTCACGTCTTCGACGCCCAGCCTGCCAGCGCTGTCGCGGAACGGTGAATCGCCCCGCCCGGCCCTTCGCGAAAACGTCACCCGTGGGCTGCCCAGGCGCAGGCATTTGTTCAATCTTCGTTTCCCAACCATTCTCGACGATTATGTGCTGCGCGGCTTTGTGCTCTACCTTGCCATGATCGTCGCCGCTTTCCTGATGCTGCTGCTGGTGTTCACCCTGTTCGAGTTGCTGGGCGACATCCTGCGGAATCAGATCTCGCCGCTCACGGTGGGCGAATACTTGCTGAACGTAGTGCCATATTTTCTTTACAACACCACGCCTCTCAGCATGCTGCTGGCGGTACTGGTCACCTTCGGCCTGCTGCAGCGCTCCAACGAAATCACGGCGATCAAGGCCACCGGCATCAGTCTTTACCGCATCGTCGTCCCGGTCCTGATTGCCTCCATCCTGGTCGCCGGCGTGCTCTTCCTCTCGGACCAGATCTACCTCCCTTACACCAACAAGCGTCAGGACGCGCTCCGCAACCAAATCAAGGGCAAACCCGCGCAAACCTATCTTCGCCCCGACCGCAAGTGGATCTTCGGCCAGCACTCTGACATTTATTACTATCAATTCTTCGATCCCGACCGCGATGTTTTCGGCGGGGTCTCGGTGTTCCAGTTCGATCCGCACACCTTCCAGATCACGCACCGCATCACCGCCGACCGCGCACACTGGTCGAACTCCATGGGCCGGTGGGTTTACGAGCAGGGATGGGAGCGAAGCCTGAGCGGCTCCGCCATCGAGAGCTACCGCCAATTCGATGCCGCCACCTACCCCGAACTGGCCGAAGCGCCCGCCTACTTCAAGAAGGAAATCAAACAATCGTCGGAAATGAGCTACGAGGAACTAGGCCGCTACATTCACGATCTCGAGCAGAGCGGCTTTGACGTGGTGCGCCTGCGCGTGCAGTTGCAGAAGAAGATTGCCTATCCGCTGATCACGTTCGTGATGGCCGTCCTCGCCATTCCCTTCGCGCTTTCCGCGGGCAAGCGCTCCGCGGTCGCAGGGGTTGCCACCGCCATCGGCATCGGCGTTGTCTATTGGACGATCAATGGCCTGTTCGAGGCGATGGGCAACTTAAGTCAGCTCCCGCCCGCGGTCGCTGCCTGGTCCCCAGACCTGGTCTTCGGTTTCATCGGAGGCTATCTAATTCTTCGGATGCCAACGTAATCATCGGGGCATTGAATCATTGAATCATTGAAAACCTAAGTTCCCAGCGGGTTTTCAATGACTCAATGACTCAATGACTCAATGACTAAATGACTAAATGGTTCAATGGTGCAATCTAGTGCGCCGCCATCCCGCTCGGCGCCGCCGGAGCGACAGTCGTAGTCGGACTGCTCATTGATCCGCTGGTCGTACTCAGCGTAAAACCCGTAATGTTGCTCGACACAGTGTTCGACGTGTAGAGAAACTGTCCGCTCGTGTTGTAGTTGTAGAGAGCCTGACCGGCCGAGTTTACGTTTGGGTGCATCGCCATCGACACCGGCTGCGATCCAGTCGGCTGGTTCGGCGGGCTTAGCGCAGTCAAAGTGCCCGCCGTCCTGTTGATGAGAAATGCAAAAACCTGGTTCGAGCCTTCGCTCGCCACGTAGAGAAAATTGTTCGTCGGATCCACCAGCATTGCAACCGGGTTCTGCCCCACCGAAGATGGCGGTATGTCGCAAGATAGTAAGGGACACGTTGCCAACGGAACCATCAGATGACCGGCCACATCCTGCTGCGAGCAGTTCGCGTTTTGCAGCCAGCACACCTGGAACGGATTCAGCGCGCCGACCGTAGCCCCCTGATTGCCCACATACACAAACAGGCCGCCGGTATCCTCCCCCGCGGGGTTCGTGTTGACCGCGAGCACCGAGATTGGATTGGCCGCGGCAATGGCATAAGGCGAATTTGGTTGCTCGGTCAGGACGCCGGCTGAACTTACGCTATACACGCTCACCGCATTGTCATTGTGTGGGGACGGGAAAATGCAGTTTTGGCTACAAATGTCTTCATTGTTGGTCACGAAGAGAAGTTCCTGAGCCGGAGAGCCAGCAGGGGAGCTTGGAGTAAACGTAATAGCCGAGAGCGCGGTCGGAATCTTGCTGAGATAGAACGGACTTCCGCTTTCCAAGGTCAGACTTGGCTGGATGGCAAACACCGAGATCGACGGACACACGTCGGTAGCGCTGGTGGGGACATGCGGACAACTCGGATTTGTCTGCGAAGGGGTCGGATATCCCGGCGGAGGGTAGGAACCCTGATCGATCACGAACAAGAACTGTCCTGCGGCATCTCGCACCATGGCCACCGCAGTGTCGGGGTAAGCACCGTTTTGGGGGGTACAGGGAGTTGCAGATCCGCTAGGGCAGGTCCAATATAGCGCCGAACCCGGCGCTGACAGGCTCCCATCCGAGTTCACCGTATACGGGTAAATCGTGGGCGCAACAGGACTAGCGGAGCCAGACACACACTGCGTGCCCTGCTGCACACACGGCACACCCTGATTCAAAACGAACGCCGTCGCGCCTGTCGGGTCGAGCAAAATGTCCAGGGGAGCTCCGCACGGGGCGTTATCGGTGCTACTCGCCGCCGGGCATGTGCTGGCATTGGAGTTGATCAGCGATAGGTTGCCGTCATTAAGATCGATGGCAAAGGAACTCACGTTGAATCCTATGCCGGGAGTCCCCTGGTCGGTAGTCCCCTGAGTCAGCACATACAAGACTCCCGAGGGCCGGGACGAGGAACTGCCACAACTGAGCAGAAACACACTCAGGGCGCACATGCCCACGAGCGCAACCGCAACGCTTATTTTCTTCGACATCAGTTCTCCCAGCCGCTTCCCGTCGGCGGGCGATGTCCTGCCAGCCGTCACGGAGATTGAAGCTTGTGGCTGAAATATATTTGTGTATCAGGAATGAGCGGGAAGAGCAAACCCGGGAGCAGCCGGAATCCGGATTTCAACCTCTAACCCACCCTCTTTGCGGTTGGATGCACGAAGTTGCCCGCCATGCAGCCTGATGGCCCGGTCCGCGATCGACAGGCCCAGACCCGCCCCCCCGGTCTGCCGATTGCGGGCGTCGTCCAGTCGATAAAACGGCTCAAATATCTTGGGCAGCGCCTCGTTTGGAACACCGGGACCGGAATCAAGCACGCGAACAATAATCTCTTCTTCTTCGCCATTCGCCGCCTGCTGCCGCTCCAGCCGCACCTCCACCGTCGTGCCTTCCGCAGTATAGCGCGTGGCGTTCCTCACCACGTTCTCCACCGCGCTCCGGAGCAAGTCAGGGTCGGCTTCGACCAGAAATTCATCCGCGGCACCGGCCTTCGCCGTTACGCGGCAGCCGCGCCCCGGAGTTTCGTACTCAGCGTCGTGCGCCACCTGCTCCACCAACTCCCGCAGCGACAACACGGTCTTGCGCATGCCGTCGGTCCCCGACTCCAGCCGCGAAATGGTCAGCAACCGCTGGATCAGTTGATTCAACCGGTCGGCCTCGAGTTCGATTCGGTTCAGCGCACTTTCAAGTTCCGGCGCGAGTCCCGGCGCGACTTCCGGCGTGGCCCGCTGCCGCGCCAGCCCCAGCGCCACACTCAGCCTGGCCAGCGGAGACCGCAGTTCGTGCGAAACATCCTTCAGCAGTCGCGATTGCGAGTCCACCAGCCCTTCGATCCGTTCGGCCATGCGGTCGAAATCGCGCATCAACTCCGTCAGTTCGTCGCGACGGCCACCCACGGGCGCGCCCGTGCGCGCGCTCAAGTCGCCCGCCGCCAGGCTCTGCGCCGCCTTCCGCAAGCGCGTCACCGGACTCGTCATCGACCACGCCAGCAGGTAGCAGATCAGTCCCGACGAGATTATCGCGATCGTGATTCCCAGCAACGGGATGTCATGCCGTCCGAAAAATACTCCTCGGTCCGGCGGCAACTCCAACACCAGCGTGTACCGTTTTCCATCCAGCGTCAGCGCCTCCCGCATAAACGGGTCTGGCAGCAGTTTGTCGATCCACCCGTGACGGTGGGGCCGGCCGCGGTGCGGTACAACACCCTGCCGGACATCCTCAATCCAGTGCGGCACAAACTGTCCAGAAAGCTCACGACCCGACGGATCAAAAACGAATACCCGCACGTGCTGCGTGTGCCAAATTTCGTCCAGATAGTCGTGGGCGCCGCGCTCTCCACCACTCTGATAGGCATTCACCGCTTCCGCCAAAGTTTGCAGACCCTGGCTCTCGATCCCATGCCGCGCCGGACGCAGGGCGATCGTCACCAGAATCGCCAGCACCAGCGACAGCGCCAAAGCTGCCCAGAATGACAGGAAAATCTTGAGGAAGAGGCTCTTCATTATTATTTTTTCGGCTTCGCCGCCGGCCGCGCAAACATGTAGCCCACTCCTCGAATCGTCTTGATGTGGTCGCCGTCCTCTTCGGAGTCGCCCAGCTTCCGCCGCACCTTGCTGACGTGCATGTCAATGCTGCGATCAAACGGCATGAACTTGCGGCTGAGGACGGCATTCACCAACCGCTCCCGCGTCACCACTCGCCCCGCCTCGTGCAGCAGCACTTCCAGCAGATTGAATTCCACCGAAGTCAGATCGACCGGTTGCCCCGCTCGCGATACACTGCGCGTCGCCGGATCCAATTCCACGTCGCCCACGCTCAGCACTTCCGGTACCCCGTCCGCCGCCCTGACCGGCTTGGTGCGGCGCAGGATGGCGCGGATTCGCGCCACCAACTCCCGCGGGTTAAACGGCTTCGGAAGATAATCATCCGCCCCGATTTCCAATCCCACGATGCGGTCCACGTCCTCACCGCGCGCCGTCAACAGCAGCACCGGAATCTTCGACACGCTGCGAATCCGCCGCAGCACTTCGAAGCCATTGATCCCCGGCAGCATCACGTCGAGCACCACCAGCGCATACTCATTGGTCAACGCCTGTTGCAGTCCCTGCTCGCCGTCGTGGACGGCCTTCAGGCTGAACCCCTCGGCCGTCAGGTACTCTTGCACCAGACCGCACAATTCGACGTCGTCATCCACCACCAGTACGTGATCCATTCTTTTAATCATCTAACACCTTCGCGGGCTTTCGCGGGGTAAAGATTTGTGATTGCCGGAGGAAATCGCTGTTGGCTTTTCGCTAATGGCTTTTAGCGAAAAGCGAATAGCGTCTTTCCGCCTTTACAAAACTTTACCGCGATTGACCGACTCTTTACCGAATCTTCTCGAGAACAGTGTTCTTATCAGCATAGACGTTCGGGTTCTCCCGGACCCTATGAGATCAAGAAGGTCAAAAGGAGATCCAATGAAATCGACTCATATTCGCATTCTCACCATCGGCGCTGCTGTGCTACTGGTGGCGGCAGCCGCGATTGCGCAAGGCAGACACGGTTATGGCGGCCCCGGCGACTTCCGCCACATGCTCAAGCAGCTCGATCTGACCAGCGCGCAACACGACCAGGTTAAGGCGATCTGGGCAAAAGAGAAGCCAACCCTGCAGCCGCTGATGCAGCAGATGCGCCAAAACCACAGCGCCATGAGCGCTCTTGAGGCCAGCGGTTCCTTCGACGAAGCCAAGACGCGCGCCCTCGCCACGCAAAACTCGCAGACCATGATCGAACTCCAGGTCGAGCACGCCCGCATCAAGTCCGAAATAGTGCAAATTCTGACCGCCGATCAGAAAGCCAAACTGGCTCAGATCAAGGCCAATCGCGAAGCACGCATGAGCAAGCACGCGCCGCCTCCGCCCGCGGACTAGCTCGTTACTTTTGGATCTCTCTCCTTTCCGGGTGAGGAACGGAACCTCCAAGCTCCGTCCTCGCCCGGCTTTTTCCCCGGCCTTTGAAAGTGGAGAAACCGAATGGAACGCGCCGACCTGCTCTACTCGGGATTGATGTTCGCCGCAGGCATGCTGTCGCTCTGGACCGCACTGTTGCTCACCGCCGCCTTCGTTTCCCTCGCACCCTCGCTCCGAAAATCCGCACCCACCGCTGCTACAATTTCATCTACAAAACGTCATGGTGCCGAAAAGCCTACGCCCCCTCGTTCCGTATCTAAAGCGTTACCGCAGCGGTCTCGTCTGGGGCGGGCTCTGCGTCTTATTCAATAACGGAATCTGGATACTTTTTCCGCAAGTCCTCCGCCGCGCCGTCAACGATCTTCACTCCGGCGTAACCCGCCAGAAACTTCTCACCTACTCCCTACTGGTGATCGCCATCGCGCTCGCCAGGGGAATCTTCCAGTTTCTGACACGCTGGGTGGTCATCGGCATCTCTCGCGACATCGAGTTCGATCTGCGGAACGACCTGTTCGCTCACCTCGAGCGCCTCTCCTACTCCTACTACCAGCGCAACCGCACGGGCGACATTATGGCCCGCGCCACCAACGACCTGAACGCGGTCCGGATGCTGCTCGGCCCGGCCATCATGTACTCGGCCAACACCATCGTCTTCACCGCCGGCGCTCTGGGCTTCATGCTCGCCATCAGCCCCAAGCTGACTATTTACGCCTTTCTGCCGTTGCCCATCGCCAGCATCGTCATCCAGTATTTCGGCCGCCGCATTCACGAGCGCTTCGAACGCATTCAGGCCATGTTCTCCGACATCTCGGCGCGCGCCCAGGAAAACTTCTCTGGCGCCCGCGTCATCCGCGCCTATGTACAGGAACAGGCCGAGATCGCAGCCTTCGAGAGCGCCAACCAGGAATACATCCGCCGCAGCCTCGGCCTGGTTCGCCTGATGGGAATGCTCTGGCCCACTCTCGAACTCATGCTCGGCGCCGCCGTCGTCATCGTGCTCTGGCTCGGCGGACGAGAAGTCCTCCTCGGGAAGATGAACGTCGGCGATTTCGTCGCCTTCAACACCTACATGATGCAACTCACCTGGCCGGTCATTGCCTTGGGGTGGGTCATCAACATCTTCCAACGCGGAACCGCGTCCCTGGTGCGGATCAACGAAATCCTCTCCCAGAAGCCCGAGATCGCCGACAAGCCGAACCTGCCGCAATCCACCAGCGGCGACTCCCGCCCCGCGATCCTCGGCGAAGTCGAATTCCGCAATCTCAATTTCGCCTACAACGGCATCTCCGTTCTCAAAGACATCAACCTGCGCATCCCCGCCGGCTCCAGCCTCGCCATCGTCGGCCCCACCGGTTCCGGCAAAACGACGCTCGTCAACCTCATCCCACGCATCTACGACGCCGCGCCCGGTGCCGTCCTCATCGACGGCCGCCCCGTCCGCCAATTCCCTCTCGACTCCCTGCGCCGCCACATCGGATTCGTTCCGCAGGAAACATTCCTCTTCAGCGACACCATCCGCGAAAACATCGCCTTCGGCATATCGCACGAAGATGGCGATGCCTCGCTCGACCACATCAAAGCCGCCGCCGCAGCCGCCAGCATCGCCCAGGACATCGAAAGTTTCCCCGAAGGCTACAACACTACCGTCGGCGAACGCGGCATCACTCTCTCCGGAGGCCAGAAGCAGCGCACCGCCATCGCCCGCGCCCTTCTCCGCAGCCCCCGCATCCTCATCCTCGACGACGCCCTCTCCAGCGTTGACACCCACACCGAAGACAAAATCCTCAACCATCTCCGCGAAATCATGCGCGGACGCACCACCATCTTCATCTCCCATCGCGTTTCCACCGTCCGCAACGCCGACTGCATCGCCGTCCTCCACCAGGGACGCATCGTAGAACTCGGCACCCACGACCAACTCATCGCCCGCAACGGTTATTACACCGATCTCTATAACAAGCAGTTACTGGAAGAAGAACTGGCCGAAGTCTAGCCTGTGTGGAGCGGACACTCTTGTCCGCCAACCGCTGACGCCGAACAAATGTAAATTTTTGTCACAAGAGCCAACTAATAATTCCCAGCCATACAACCCAATTCGGGAATAACTTGATCAGACAAAGAGTAAGCATTGACAATGCTTTAGGGCCCCTGACAATCCTACTGTGCCACGGAGCGACCATGCGACGTTCACGTTTGAACTTGCTGTCCTTGTCCAACTTTTCGACGATCAACTTTTCGACGATCAAACTTTTGACGACCATCCTCTGCATCCAGATCTGCTCAACTCTAAGCTTCGCCGCCGCGCCTGACCGCATTACCGGACCGATCAATTCGAGCCAGACCATCGCTCTGGCCAAGAGTCACCATCCCAAGGCGCAGCCGCAGTATGATCGGGGCTCGGTCGATCCGTCGTTCAAACTCAGCTACATCACTCTGCTCATGGCTCCCTCGCCAAGCCAGCAGAAGGCACTGAACCAGCTTCTGGCGCAGCAGCAGGATCCCCGTTCGCCTCTCTACCACAAGTGGCTCACGCCTCAGCAGTACGCTGATCGCTTCGGTCTCAGCCAGAACGACCTCAGCAAGATCACTACCTGGCTTAGCTCGGAAGGGTTTCAGATCATCAGCATCGGAGGCGGCCGTAACACGGTGATCTTCAGCGGCACCGCTGCCCAGGCGCAGCGCGCTTTCGGCGCCGAGATCCACAACTACCAGGTCGACGGCCTAGAGCACTTCGCCAACTCGACCCCGCTCATGATCCCTTCCGCGCTCAACGGCATCGTCGCCAGCGTGATTGGCCTGCATGACTTCCGCCCGCTGCCCGCTAACGGAGGGAAGCACCTCGGCGCAATGCGCAATGCCCGCCCCGAATACTATGACGAAGCCTACATCTTCCCGAATTACCTCGCTCCGGGCGACATTTATACCATTTACGACATCACCTCGCTTCACAACGCGGGCTATGATGGTACGGGCCAAACGCTTGCCATCGTGGGCCAAACCGACGTTTATCTGAACGACCTCAATTATTTCCGTTCTGGCTTCGGTCTTACTACCATCAGCAGCAGCGACTGCGCGACAAATTCCGACGGCGTCATCATCCCGCCCTGCACCGATCCCCTTTTCGATTATGTGCTGAATGGCCCAGACGCCGGTGTGAACCCACAGGGGGATGACTTAGGAGAGGCCGATCTGGATCTGGAATGGTCCGGAGCCACTGCGCGCAGTGCGCAGATCATTTACGTCAATTCGGGTGGAACCGCAGGCGGCGCCTACGACGCCCTGACTGCGGTCATCAGCCCTCAGAGCGGTCCGCCCCTCTCCAAGGTTGTCAGCATGAGCTACGGGTACTGCGAGGCTCTCGCTACAGTTAACTTGGAACCCCTCCTGCAGCAGGGCAACGCCGAAGGGGTCACCATCTTGAACTCAGCGGCAGACGAAGCCTCGGCCGCATGCGATTCCGCTCCTCCGGGCAGCACTCAAACCTACACCCCCCCGCCGCCTTTTCTCGGGGCCCAGTACGGGCTGGCCGTGAGCTATCCCGCCAGCAGCCCGGAAGTCACCGGCGTTGGTGGCACCGAGATCTCCCTCGCCAACGATTCTTATCCCAACCCCTCGTCTTACTGGAGCACCACCATCGGCGCCAATGGTGGCACCGCGCAAAGCCATATTCCTGAAATTCCGTGGAACGACGTCGAGGAGTTCGCCGACTACTGTCATGACCCCGCCCAGGGCGACCCGTTCTGCAGCTATGGTGGTTCCCCGCCTGTGACCGGTTGGGTTCCGCTCACAACCTCGGCGACCGCGCAACAGGTGCAGGAAGACATCTGGATTGCCGGCGGCGGCGGGGGCGCCAGCAACTGTTGGTACGAGAACGCCGACGACGTTTGCCTGGGCGCGGGACCGGGCCCGAACGGCGGCGGCTTCGCGCAGCCGCTATATCAGCAAGGGCTCTCGGTTGCCAGCGCCCCCGCCGGCGTCCGCTACGTTCCTGACGTCTCCCTGATGGCGTCGCCGAGCTTTCCGGGGTACATATGGTGCACGCCGCTGTCGGAGCTCAATGAAGGGGGTTCGACCAGCAGTTGCGCCAGCGGCATCTTCATCGCGGTTGACACTTACTTCTCCGTCGTTGGTGGCACGTCAGCATCCTCTCCGATCTTCGCCGGCATCGTGACGCTGCTGAACCAGTACGTGGTAACGAAAGGGATTCAAACCACGCCTGGATTGGGCAACATCAACCCGAACCTGTATCAGCTTGCGCTCTCCAATAGCTCCAACAAAGTGTTTCACCAGGTCACAACTGGTGACAACATGGTCTACTGTCAGCAGGGCCAGCCCGAAGGTTTCCCACCCGGGATCGTGTGTCCTGATACAGGAGTTTTCGGCTACGAAGCTTCGAACGCGGACTCCAAAACGGGATACAACCTGGTGACCGGTCTCGGCTCGGTCGACGCCTACAACCTCGCCCAAGCTTGGGCCAGCTCGACCACGCAGGACTTCACCCTTCCAGCGACCCTGACGGCCCCGACCGCCGCCAACCCCGGGCAGTCCACCTCAACCAGCATGGCGCTTGCCCCGGTGGGTGCAAACTCGTTTGGCAGCGCCGTTACGTACTCGTGCTCGGGGCTGCCGACCGGCGCGACTTGCTCATTCAACCCAACCCAGATCAGTGCGGGAGGATCGGCGCAAAGCGTGACTGTCACCGTCCAGACGGCGGGTCCGTTCACGGGAACCGCGGGCGACGCTCGGCAGGGCAATGATCGGCCCAGGTTGCGGAGCCAGAAGCAGCGGCCATGGCTGCCGCTGAGCCTGCCGCTGGCTGGCATGGTACTCGTAGGACTGGCCGGGCGAGGCTTGCCGCGCCGCTACAAGATCGTCGGACTCTGCCTGGCTTTGGCCCTCACCGGATTCCTGGTGGCGTGCGGAGGAGGAAGTAGTTCACCGCCGCCCGTCTCGGTTACCGTGAGCCCGCAGACAGTGGACACTCTGTACCCGAGCTTGGCGGGAGCGCCAGCCCAGCAACAGCAATTCACGGCGACGGTCAACAACTCGACCAACCAGAGTGTAACCTGGGCGGTTTTGGGGACCGGCACCGGCACGATTAACCAGACGGGCGGCCTGTACACGGCCCCAACCGCGCTACCCAACCCCAACTCGCCCATAACCGTCACCGCGACATCGGCGGCTACCAGTAGCCCCGGTACGGCAACGGTGAACCTCCTGGCGCCCACGCCGGCCGGGCCGAATACGGTCACGGTAACGGTGACGGAAGGGTCGATTGTCCACACAACGTCGTTTACCCTGACGGTAAATTAGTCAGAAAGGCGATTCAACGGGCACGCCCTCGGGCGTGCCCGTTTTTGTTGGTGTCCTTCAGTCGTCGTCCGGATCTGTCTGCGGCGTTTTGTCATTCAGAAAATACTGCGGGTTCAATTCCGAGTCTCGTCACTCTGAGGCGTGACGTCCGTCACAGATCGCGGTAATGACTAAGTGCTGTACTGACGCTGGGGAGAGCTGCCGTGTGCCTTGCCATACCAGGGAAAATCCTCGAAATTCAAGAGTTGGGTCCCATGCGCGCAGCCCGCGTGCAGTTCGGCGGGATCGTGCGCCAGGTATCTCTGGACTTTGTCCCCGAGGCTGGCCTGGGCGACTATGTGATGGTCCATGTGGGCTTCGCCATAAGCCGCGTGGACTCGGCCGAAGCCGAGCGCACATACCAGCTTCTGCAAGAGCTGGGAGCGCTGGAAGCGGAATTGCCGCCAGCGGAACAGTGATTTTCGCCCGCAACCAAGACCTCGCCGGACTATCCCTCGGACGATCCCTTGTAAGCTGAAGTTTTCGCCGGCGCACCCTTCCGGTTCTGGCTCACATCATGGTTTTGGCTCACATCAAGCTGTGATCTTTATCACCGATAGGCTGTTCACCTGCGCTTAGAGTCTTGCCTGTAGGTTTTGCGCCATGAAGTATCTTGACGAATACCGTGACCATCGCATTGCGCGGGCCTTGGCGGCTGAGATCGTCCAGCGCACAACCCGGCCCTGGGTGCTGATGGAGATCTGTGGCGGCCAAACCCACACCATCATGCGCTACGGCATTGATGAACTGCTGCCGCGCGGCATCGAACTCGTGCATGGCCCGGGATGTCCAGTCTGCGTCACGCCGCTGGAAACCGTGGACAAAGCGATCGCGCTAGCGCTGCAGCCGGACGTCATCCTCGTTTCCTATGGAGACATGCTGCGGGTGCCTGGGTCCCGTTCGGATCTGTTTCGGGCCAAGGCTCAGGGCGCGGACGTTCGCATCGCGTACTCCCCGACCGAGGCGGTGAAGATCGCCCGCTTGAATCCTGATCGTAAAGTCGTGTTTCTGGCGATTGGTTTCGAGACCACAGCTCCGGCGAATGCGATGGCCGCATGGCAAGCCCGGCGCGAAGGTCTCACCAACTTTTCCATGCTGGTTTCGCACGTGCTGGTCCCGCCGGCGATCCGCGCCTTGATGGTTTCCAGCACGAACCGCGTGCAGGGCTTCATTGCACCGGGACATGTCTGCACCGTGATGGGATGTAAGGAGTATGAGGACCTGGTTCGCGATTTTCGCGTCCCGATTGTGGTCGGGGGATTCGAACCGGTGGATATTCTGGAAGCAGTCCTCATGCTGGTCCGGCAACTTGAGGCGGGAGAGGTGCGGCTGGAAAATCAGTATGTGAGATCGGTGAGCTACCAAGGGAACCTGACGGCACAGCAGCTCATGGCCGAGGTATTTGAAATCGCCGATCAGAAATGGCGCGGCATTGGCCCGATCCCGCAGAGTGGTTTGCGCTTGCGCGAAGAATATGCTGCCTTTGACGCCGACCGAGTTTTCGATTTGGGCGAAATTTCAGTAGACGAGCCTGCCGAGTGCATCAGCGCCCAGGTTTTGCAGGGATTAAAGAAGCCGACGGATTGTCCCGTGTTTGGCATGCGATGTACGCCGGAAAATCCATTGGGAGCGCCCATGGTCTCGAGTGAAGGGGCATGCGCGGCCTACTATCACTATCGGCGCCATGCGGTCGAGAGTTAGGAGGGGGCGTGTCAACGAAAAGCCCCGTCGAAATAAATTTCGGCCTCAGTTGCCCGGCGCCGCTCGCGGCCAAAGACACAATTCTGCTGGGACACGGCAGCGGCGGCAAGTTGAGCGCCGAGTTGATTCGCGACGTCTTCCTGCCTGCGTTCGAGAATCCGGCGCTGGCGCGCCTGGATGACCAGGCGATCGTGAATGTGAACGGCCAGCGTCTCGCCATCACCACCGATTCCTTCGTAGTAAAGCCGCTGTTTTTTCCCGGCGGCGACATCGGTTCTCTTGCTGTCCATGGGACGGTGAACGATTTGGCGATGGGCGGCGCAACGCCGCTGTTTTTGAGCGCCGCCTTCATCATCGAGGAGGGCTTCTCGATGGACGAACTCCGGCGCGTGGTGAATTCGCTGCGTCAGGCGGCAGCGGAAGCGGGCGTGCAAGTTGTGACTGGCGATACCAAGGTCGTCGAGAAAGGCAAGGGCGACGGGCTGTTCATCAACACCACCGGAATTGGACTGGTGCCAGAAGGAGTTGACCTTTCCGCCGACCGTGCTCGTCCCGGGGACAAGGTGCTCCTCAGCGGTTCGATCGGCGATCACGGCATCGCGATTCTGGCGCAGCGCGAGGGGCTGGAATTCGAGACTCAGATCAAGAGCGACAGCGCCGCCTTGCACACGCTGGTGGCGGAGATGCTTGCAGTAGCTTTTGACGTAACTCGCAACGTAACTCCCGCCATTCGTTGCATGCGCGACCCGACGCGAGGCGGCGTTTCCAGCACGCTGAACGAAATCGCGGAGCGTTCGCGGGTTGGGATCGAACTGGAGGAAAGTTCCCTTCCCATCCACGAAGAGGTTCGAGGTGCCTGCGAGTTGCTCGGGCTCGATCCCTTATATGTCGCCAACGAAGGCAAACTGATCGCTATCGTGGCGCCCGAGGGCGCCGACGCCGTGCTCCAGGCGATAAGACGTAATCCCCTGGGAGCGGAGGCGCAGATTATTGGCACGGTAAAGAAAGAGAACCCGGGGCTGGTGACGATGCGAACGCCGTTTGGCACGACCCGCATTGTGGATATGCTGGCAGGCGATCAATTGCCGCGCATCTGCTAACGGGCTGCGGCAAGACTTGTGTTTCGTATTAGGGCATCGATTTAGCGATGCCGTCCGAAGGTCAGGGGCTAAAGCCCCAGTATTTATGCGGTTCGTAACGGCGCGGCTGAAGCCGCGCCCCTTCAAAGCTACCAGATATCGGCGGCACGAGAGTTCTCAACGAGATTATGCACGAAATGGGAATCGCGAATTCGGTGCTGGAAGCGGTCAGAACCGAGATGAGACTCCATCCGGGAACCTATCCGTGTAAAGTCGGTGTCCGGATTGGCGAAATGGCGGCCATCGATCAGGAAGCATTGCGCTTCTGTTTTGAAGCGATGATTCAAGAGACCGATCTGGAGGCGCTTGAGCTGGGAATCGAGGTCTGTCCCCGCCGCCATCGTTGCCAGGTCTGTGGACATGAGTTCGTCGTGCGCGACTACGATTCTCGCTGTCCGCAATGCGCGAGCCTGCAAACCACATGCATCAGTGGAGATGAGTTGGAGTTGGCCTATCTGGAGGTGGAAGAATATGGAGCGAGTGCCGTTGGAACGAAAAGTACTCAGTGAGAACGACCGCATCGCCGCTGAGTTGCGTGCCCGATTTCAGGAGCACGGCGTTTTATGCCTGAACCTCATCAGTTCTCCCGGTTCCGGCAAGACCAGTCTTCTGGAGCGCACTCTCGAAACCCTGCTGCGGCGTGATCGCGTGGCCGTATTGACGGGCGATATTCAGACGGAAAACGATGCGGTGCGCCTTAAGCGATTCCGTTTTCCCGTGAAGCAAATCACGACCGGCGGTACTTGCCACCTGGATGCACGCATGATCGAACGTCATTTGGCGGATTGGAAACTCGAAGATCTGGATCTTCTGCTGATCGAAAACGTGGGCAACCTAGTTTGCCCATCCAGTTATGACCTGGGCGAAGCGGCCAAGATCGTGGTGTTGAGCGTTACCGAAGGCGAAGACAAGCCGCTGAAATATCCGTCCATATTCTTCAAGTCCGACTTGCTCGTGCTGAACAAAATTGATCTCCTTCCCTACGTTCCGTTTGACATCGAAGCAGCGGCGGAAAATGCCCGCAAGGTGCATCCCGGGATGGAGATTGTGAAAGTGTCTTGCCTGACCGGCAACGGTTTGCACGAGTGGATGATGTGGCTGGGCGAGCGACGCAGGGCACACAAATCGCTGGTGCAGCAGTCTGCGAGCTGACGATGTATGGAAGTTCGGCGCCAGATCGAAGTTTCCGGCATCGTGCAGGGAGTTGGATTCCGGCCGTACGTCTATCGTCTCGCTACCGGCAGGCGCCTTAGAGGCACGATTCGCAATACGTCCGCCGGAGTAACCATCGAAATCCAGGGGCCGGCAGATACGGTCCAGGATTTCGTTGAGCACCTGCCCGCCGAAGCGCCGCCCCTGGCGCGGATTACGAGCCTGGCCGTCCATGACGTGCCTTGCAATAACGATCGGGACTTTCTGATTGTTCATAGCCACGAGGGAGAAGAAGTTCGCACCCTCATTTCGCCCGACGTCGCGATATGCCCGGACTGCCTGCGTGAAATGTTCGACCCAAACGACCGGCGTTATCGCTATCCCTTCATCAATTGCACCAATTGCGGCCCGCGCTTCACCATCATTCGCGATATTCCTTACGACCGGCCGAGCACATCGATGGCGATGTTTCCCATGTGTCCAGCATGTCTTGCGGAATACGAGAACCCGCTGGACCGCCGCTTTCACGCCCAGCCCAACGCCTGCTGGGAGTGCGGACCTCGGGTGGAACTCTGGGATAAGTCTGGACGCCGGATCGAATGCCGCGACCCAATCGTCGAAGCGGCCTCCGAGCTGCATGCCGGACTAGTCGTAGCGGTAAAAGGACTGGGCGGATTTCACCTGGCGGCCGATGCAACGAACCCGGCGGCCGTAGCTCTGCTGCGCCGGCGGAAGCGCCGGGTCGAGAAGCCGTTCGCCGTGATGGTTCCGGATTTGCAGGCTGCCCAGGAAATCTGCGAAGTGGACAGTGCGGCGGCGACTGTTCTGCAGTCGATGCAGCGGCCCATTGTTCTGCTCCCGAAAAAGACGCTCAGTATGATTCCTGACGACGTTGCGCCCTTCAACCGCTACCTGGGAATTTTTCTGCCGTACACCCCGCTTCATTACCTGCTGCTCGCGGAGGGAGGGTTCAAGGCTTTGGTGATGACCAGCGGCAACCTGAGCGAGGAGCCGATCGCGATTGATAATCGAGAAGCAGCCAACCGATTGAACGGTCTCGCCGACTACTTCCTCGTGCATAACCGCGACATCCTGCTGCGCTGCGATGATTCCGTGGTACGAGTTGCAGGCGGCATCACGCATCAGTTGCGGCGTTCCCGCGGTTTTGTTCCGGTACCGGTTTTCTTGAAAGACGATCAGCCTTCGGTGCTGGCCGTCGGAGGCGAACTCAAGAACACCATCTGCCTCACCAAAGGAAAACACGCATTCCTGAGCCAGCACGTCGGAGATTTGGAGAACGTGGAAAGCTATAGCTTTTTCCACGAAGCCGTCCGGCATCTTGAGCAGATTCTCGAAATCCGCCCGGAGATCATCGCCTACGACCTTCACCCCGACTACTTCTCCACCAAGTGGGCGCTGCAACAGAGTGGAGTGGAGTTGGTTGGCGTGCAGCACCACCACGCACACATTGCCAGTTGTATGGCGGAGAATCACCTTGAAGGCCGGGTGATCGGATTCGCCCTGGACGGCACTGGTTACGGCGCCGACGGACATATTTGGGGCGGAGAAGCGCTCATCGCCGGCTACGAAGACTTCGAACGCGCCGCTCATTTCGAGTATGTGCCTTTGCCCGGTGGAGCTGCCGCGATTCGTGAGCCGTGGCGGATGGCGGTCAGCTACTTGGCACATCATTTCGGACGTGAGTTTCTGAAGCTGGAGTTTCTGAAGTTGGATATCCCGTTCGTGCGCCAGCTCAATCGGCCAAAGGTGGACCTTCTGCTGCGCATGATGGAACAAGGCGTGAATTCACCGCTCACGTCCAGTTGCGGGCGTCTGTTCGATGCCGTGGCCGCGTTAGTCGGAATCCGTCAACAGGTCAATTACGAAGCCCAGGCTGCGATCGAACTGGAAATGGCGATGGCATCGTCAGAGATCGCATCAACAGAAGACACTGCGTATCCGATGAAGCTAGTGCCGGAAGACGACCACTGGATCGTCAGCACTCGGCCGCTGTTTGAAGCGCTGCTGGATGATCTCGGCCGAAACCTTCCTGTGGCCGCGATCAGCCGGCGTTTTCACAATGGTTTGGTTGAGGGGTTCGTCGAGCTGGCAACGCTCCTGCGACAGAAAACCGCTCTCCGCCGTGTGGGCCTGAGTGGCGGGACCTTTCACAATGTCTATTTGTCGCAACGGCTCGAAGCACGGCTGTCCCAAGTTGGATTTGAGGTGTTCATGCAGAAAGAAGTGCCAGCCGGGGATGGCGGTTTGAGCCTGGGACAGGGGTTAGTCGCGGCAGCAAGACTTCACGCGTAGGGATGCGTGAGCGCAACCGCGCGCAGGGCTCATACTTCGGCGTTGGTGGAGGCGTTCATGACAAGCGGACAGACTGGAACTGGGCGCAGTCCAGATCGTGGCGCGCATTGGCCGGCAACCGTCGCTTCCCTGGCCGTGGGCGCTGCATTCTTTGCGCTGTGGTTCTGGTTGCTGCCGTCGTGGCTGGGATTTCGCGTCGACGCGGCGGGTGCGGCGCAATGGCGCTGGATTGCGGCTGTGCCTTCGGTGCTTGGTTTCGCGGTGGCACTACGGTGCGTGTGGGACTTCGGATGGACGGGACACGGAACGCCGGCGCCAATTGCTCCGCCGAAGAGGCTGGTTGTGGTGGGATTCTATCGATACGTGCGTAACCCCATGTACTTGGGGTTCTTCGCGGGCTGGATCGGGCTGTGGGTAGTCTTCGGACGGGCGAACCTGGCCGCGATCGCGGTGGCGTGCGTGATTGTGCTCGGTGTGGTTTTGTTTGTGTTGTTGTACGAGGAGCCGACGCTCGGAAAGATGTTCGGCGCGGAATATGAAGAATACTGCAGGAACGTCCGCCGATGGGTACCGCGGATGAGCGCATGGGACAAGTGACTCGGTTTTGGGACAGGCGTTGGTAGCAGCAAAACCTCACGCGTAGGTGGGCTTCCGGCCTAGGTGAGCTGTTGTCCCGCCGGACAGAGATAGCGGTTGCTTTCGGGGAGATACGTGAAACGATCCGGGCCGTATAGTGGATTGTTCTTTCTTAACGCGTTCTCCCGGGTGCGCATATACGGTGCGATGCCTCGCGGCTGTAACCAGTGCAGGAACTCGCGTTGCCGTAGGGGGCAATCCGCAGCCACCGACTCGGGATTGCGCCCTCGCTGAATCTCCGCCCGTGTCCGTCGCTTCCGTGCTGCCACCCTCGGTTCTCCGTTCATCGCTCCACTTCAGCACAGACTGCACTCCTCGAACAGGTGCGTTGGTCGAACGCTTACGCTCTAGCAATACTGTGCAGAATGGCTCATGTCCTGACCCATCAAACACAATCTCCCCTAAGCCGGGCTTTCCTGATTTGGAACCATCCAGCGCATGGCCGGCTTGGTTGTCGGACACGCGTCAAGCCATTTAAAGATGTAACCCTGGGTTCGACCGTCGAGACATTGGAAATGTAACCGAAGACCCGCCGTCGTCGCAGCTGTGGGAAAGTGCGAATCGCGCGCTTTTTGCGCGATTGGCAAGCTTTTCCACAGCCGTTTCGCCGGCCGTGTTGTGTTTTTTCCTTTTCCTTCACCTGCGCACCGCGGTTCTCCGCCGTCACTTTCGGACTGAGCCGCCGATTCGCCAAGTCGTAAATGCGCTGCAGTTTCTGATCAATCAACTTCCCCAGTTGAAACGGGTCCAAACCCTGGCGCAGCTTTTTTAGTTCTGCCACCGGCTCTGGCTTCGCCTGCGCACCTGCCAGCACCCGCTCGAACGGCGTCTGCGCTGCGTCGTAGACGCGTCGCACTTTCGATCCCACCCGAACTTTTTTCACCAGCTTCACCGAGGGCAGATACAGGTTCATCCACCAACGTAGCTCGTGACGATAGAGATCGTTGATGGCCTCCACCACCGCTTCGGAATCGTAGCGTTCCCACCCCAGAAGCTTGCGCACGTGCGTCCAGTTCTTCTGCTCCACGTGCGCGTTGTCATCCTTCTTGTAGGGCCGTCCACGCGTCAGCTGAATCTGCTTCTGCTCACACCAACCCTTCAGATGCCAGTTGATGAACTCCGATCCGTTGTCCGAGTCCACCCCCAGAAGACGGAAGGGCAATACTTTCTCGATCTCATCCAGCCCTTGCTGCACCGCCACTTGGCTCTTCCCCAACAGGGCGCGCGACTCCGTCCAGCCGCTATGGATGTCGGTTAGGTTCAGGGTATGGGCAAATTCTCCGTCGCCCGAGTTGCCACAATGCGCCACTAGGTCGATCTCGCTGAACCCGGGACCGGTCACATCCCAACTGTCAGTCTTCACCGGAATGTGGTGCTTCAACAGCGAACCGGGCTTGGTGCGTCCGTAAATACGCCGTTTCCGCTCCCCCTTCTTCGCCTTCAAGCGCCGGTCGATTTGCCGAGCACTGATGTCCAGTAGTTGTTTCTCCATCGCCGAGGTCATCCGGTAGCGCTTACGAATCCACGGCAGCCAACTCGGCAGCAGCGCCTTCAACCGCACCGACCAGGGATACCCCGCCGCTTCCCAGATCGCCGCCAGAATAGAAAGCACTTGCGGGCCGTAGCGCGCTCGCCGTCCACGCCGCCGTCGCTCCGGTTGCTTTCCGGGAGGAGCTCCATTCAGAAGTCGAATCGCATATTTCCGGTGGTAGCCGGTGTTCAGACAAAATTCGTTCAGCATCAAGTGCTTCGCTTCCCGCCCCGCCCTGTGATAGCGCTCATACACGGCCCGGAAATATTCCCACTTCGCCTTGTGTCCCAATCCAACCCTCCTCAAATCGTCTCTTGAGTCGGGTTACATCCTACGTGTCTCGACGGCCTCCCCTTCGGTTACATTTAGCATGGCTCGATACGTAGTCTTGCCTTTACTAGCGGTGGAGAGTAGACTGTCGTTGGTTTCTGCCTTCCGGGCCCCGTTCTTTTAGAGGAGCGCGCCATGCCCGACACAGCCCAGACGTTTGCGGACCTTCTTTCTGCTCTTCTTGATGATTGGAAGAAATTCGGTAAATTCCTCCTTCTTGTTTTTTTCGCGTGCTTGCTTGCTCTAGGACTCGTGTACGGCATCTTGCGCAGCCTCCCGCGCGCGACGAGAGAGGTCAAGCTCGGCACAGGAAGCATTCTTTTCAGTCAGCCCACTGAGGACGGCCAGGAGTATGTCGTTGTGATTTCGCCACAAGGGTGGCAGGAGACCGGGATCTCCGTGAAGAAGGGCGATACGATTAATTTCGAGGTTGGCGGCAAGGTGAATATCGATCTCGAAGGTCTGAATGTCGCTCTTGACGCGCGTCGCGCCGCTGAGAACAGGATCATCGGCGAGGAAAAGAAAGCTGGCAGATGGGAAAAAGAGAAAGATGATTTTCTTCCTGAGCTCCACTACACGCCCGAAGACAAACTTAATGCGAGACCTCGCTGGCGTTGGAATGGGCCGGACGGTGTGAGTGATCAAGAAATGAAAGACGCGCGGAAGCGAGATGAAACCGCAAGCCCCGCTCGCCAGAAGAGGGCTGTTCTACCAGCGAAGGGTTATGGTGCTCTGCTCGCAGCAATCAGGGAGACCAATGCGTTGCCCGCACCCGCTGATGCATTCTTTGTCGGGTCTAGCAGCGCTTATGTGGCGCCGAGAAGCGGCAAACTGTATTTCACGGTGAATGATGTTATATCCGACGATAAGGATTTTCCGGATATGTTTTTCGTCGACAATATCGGCTCGTTCTATGCCAGGGTCTCGGTATCGAAGTGATATCCCCCTTCAACTCGTAACCCCGGGTTTCTAACGTTTTGGTCGGTCTCCTTCCCAGAAAGGTTAAAACTGGGCTAGGCGATCGCCATTGATTCGATCCGCTCCCGCTGTGTTTCCATCAGTTTTGTTCCCACCATGGATCGCTCACGTGCTCTTATAAAAAAGCAGTGCCACAAAATGTTAACCTAGAAGAAATTCAGATGACCATCCTGGCCTTCACCGCCGTCGTCGCGATTGTTTCCTTCGTCGCGGGACTTCTCGGATCGCTCACCGGCCTCGGTGGTGGTGTTGTTCTCGTGCCCCTGCTCACCATCTTCTTTCACGTGGATATCCGCTACGCCATCGGAGCCTCGCTCGTCTCCGTGATCGCGACCTCATCCGGCGCCGCCGCCTCGTATGTGAAAGAAGGATTCTCCAACATTCGCATCGGCATGTTCTTGGAAATTGCTACCACGTTCGGCGCGTTGCTCGGAGCCTTCCTGGCCACCCGGATTCCCACCAGCGCCCTGGCGATCATCTTCGGAGTGGTCCTGCTCTACTCGGCGTTTCTTTCGCGCAAGCCGCGCACGCAGGCCCAGCGCAGCCTGCCACCAGATCCGCTCGCCACCCGTTTGCGGATGAACGGCAGTTTCCCCGACATGGAGGGCCCGCGCAGCTACAACGTCCAGCACGTCCCCACCGGCTTCAGCCTCATGTTCGGCGCCGGCGCGCTCTCCGGATTGCTCGGTATCGGCTCCGGCGCCGTCAAAGTACTCGCCATGGATCAGGCCATGCGGATTCCCTTCAAAGTTTCCACCACCACCAGCAACTTCATGATCGGCGTCACCGCCGCCGCCAGCGCCGGTGTTTACCTCAGCCGGGGATACGTCGATCCCGGCCTCGCCATGCCCGTTATGTTAGGAGTCCTCGTCGGCTCCTTACTCGGCAGCCGCATCCTGGTCAAGGCGGAAACCAAATCGCTCCGCCTCGTTTTCAGCGTAGTGATTCTCGTGCTAGGTCTGCAAATGCTCTACAAAGGATTCTGGGGGAAGATCTGATGCCCGCCGCCCAAGCGCCCGCGCCGCAGCCGCACCCGCTCCAACCCCCACCGCAATCGTGGGACGATCATCGCATCGAAGTCATCCTCGGCAACCTGCTCCGCGCCGGGGTCCTTATCTCGGCGGCTGTCGTTCTCTGGGGAGCGTGTATCTATCTCTTCCGCCACGCGCACGAGCCCGCCGATTACCGCGTCTTTCGCGGCGAGCCCTCCGAATTTCGCACCATCCCCGGAGTCATCCAAAGCGTCATCGACGGCCGAGGCCGAGGCTTAATTCAGCTCGGATTGCTCCTCCTAATCGCCACCCCCATCGCCCGCGTAGCCTTCTCCATCGCAGGATTCGCCCTCGAACGCGATCGCATGTACGTAGCCTTCACCCTGATCGTGCTCGCCATCCTTCTCTACAGCCTCCTCGGCTCCGGCATCGGCGTGTAAGTCCGGCCACGCACATCGAAACCCTGTCGTCCTGATCATGGGCGGGTGTGGTTCGATCCGGCAAACGGTGGAGGCAACCTCACGTGAGAATCGAGTCGTCGAGTCGTTTGCGGCGGAAGTCGGCGACGGACTGCACGAACGCCATGATCAGCGGATGCGGGTTGTCCTCGCGTGAGGAAAGTTGCGGTTGGAACAACGTCGCGATGTAAAACAAGTGTGCCGGAGATTCGATGGCCCGGCATTCTTCCTTGGAGCCGCGGGCTACGACCGGAAAGCCCGCCTCCATAGCCATCCATTCGAACTCGGGATTCATCTCGTAGTTGCAGAAGAATTCTTCCTCGATCATTTCTTTTGCGTAATACGCCGCGAGATAGGAGCCGGGACGGAGGCGGATCTGGCTAACTTTTCCGGAGAGCTTGGGCGCCTTCGGATCGCGGTTGGGAACGGCGCAGGCGACGGGATAGATGACGATGTTCTTGGCGTGCGGGTCTTCTTCGGCGGTAGTGGCGTCGCGGATGCCGAGCACGTTGCGGGCGCACTCGATGAGCGTGTACTGGAAGCCTCCGCAGGTGCCGAGGAATGGCCGGTCGTGGACGCGCGCGAACTCGATACCTTTGAGCATGCCGTCGAAACTTTTGTAGGGGCTGCCCGCCGAGGCCCACAGACCATCGAAGGAATCGAGTGTGGCGGCAGCGCCCGGTTCGACGAGCGAAGGCGTCGGAATCCAGGCCGATTCCACTTTGAGTTGGAGTTTCCGAGCGACGTGCTGGAGCGAGTCGTTGGTCGCGTGATGGGAACGGAATTCGGGATTGAAATCGCCGAGAATCCCGATCCGGACGGGTTCGGTCACAAGGGACATTCTAAATTAGCGGTTCGCACTTGCCATTGAGCAGTTAGCTGCTGGCTTCGCCGAGAGCCACACCTTTCATGAATTGTCATCGTATGAATTGTCATCCCGAGCGAAGCGAGGGATCTGCAGTTCGCCGCCAGATGCAGATCCCTCGCTTTGCTCGGGATGACAAAGTTTGGGTGCGCGTCGAAGAACGCGGTGCCAGAAGCCGCAAGTCATCAGGAGCGAAGAGCCAAGAGCGAACAGCCAAGAGCCAAAAGCCTCTGTCCTACAGCAACTCCATCTGCGCCAGCAGCATGTAGAGGCCGAGCAGCGTGATGGCCGCGCCTCCCCAGACCATGGTGGCGGATTTCCAGGCCAGCGCGCTGACGAATTCCTTCTGGCTGCGAAAGGAGATCACGAACGTAGGATTATTGTCGCCTTTCATCAATACGACGGGTGGAGTGAGATTGAACTCGGATGGCTTGGGCTGATCCTCCTGCAGACGTGCTTCGTGTGTACGCGCTTCGAGCAGACGATCTTCGTCGTGGGCGGAGTTGTGGGCAGAGATCGTCGCGGGCGGCGCGTTTTCTTCGACGGCTACAGTCTGGAACGGGAACCCGGCAGCGGACCACGCCTCTGGTTTGGTGATGCCGGCGCGCGTGAGCGCGGCCGCGATTTTCGACTGCTGGCTCATTTCGTGACTGATGGAAGGAGCCGCGCCACTGGCAAGTCTGATGATCTGCGGGGCAGGGACAGTGACCTGCTCCGAAAAATTGTTTGGCGCGGAGTTGCGCAGTTCGTCGCCGCGCGGCGAAAACGGACGCACCTGGACGCCCGGATTCTCAGTGAGAGTTCCGGCGATGAAGAGCGCGTCTTCGGGCTTGATCGAGCGTTCTTCGATGCGCAGGCGGCGGGCCGGAACGATGCCGTGGCGCGAAAGAAAAACGCTGACGGGCGGCGGAACGTCATCGAGGTTCGAGGAGAAAAACGATGCGCCATATTCTTCACGAAAGTCACGGTGCAGGTCGAGATCGGCTCCGAGAGGTTCGATGAGCAACTGGCCGGTGGAGTCGTTGATGAAGAAGGGCAGGTGCAGAGTTTCGTCTGCAACTTTCTCCCATTCCTGCTTCTTCCCATCGCGCTGCTGCCAGACGGTGGTGTGGTACAGAAAGCAATGTTTGCTGGTGATGGGTGCCGACATTGTGTAAGGGCCGGTGGCCATGCCGTTGACCTCGACCAGTCCCAGGGCGGCGCTGCGAATCTTCGAGGTTGGTGTGGTAAGCAATAAGCGCTTGCGGGCGAGCAGATGGAATCCGAAAAAGAAAAAGTACAAACCGCCGGCAATCGCGACCGACGAAAGAATCGTGAGGTAGTTGATCGGGATGAAGAGGGAAAGGCAGACGGTCACAGTGCTTTCCTGGATTGCCTCGGATGATCTGGTATGAGGATAAGAAGAGATTTCAAAAAGGACACGGAGAAAGAGGCGGGATGGGCTTACGGAAGTAACGTTACGGACTGCGATGCAGGGGAGATGAGGCGAGCCTCATCTCTACTAACCTTGTCTCCTAACTATGCGCTCACAGCGCGAGTTTTCAAAATGTCGGCTACGGCGGCCATGACTGCATCTACTTCGGTGTCGGTGTTGTAGAAGTGCGGCGAGAACCGGACTCCGGCTTTGGGACCGCGCTCCTCAGAACGACGAGTCGCACGTCTGCCCGGGCCAAGTAAGCTCGGCCAGTAAGGCTTTCTTGCTCCTGATCCAGTCCCCTCTGGGAACGGACTCTTTCCTGGAACCTGCGCGCTGGATCACTCCCTACCACCTACACCCCGCTCGGTTCCCCTATAATCGGTAGTCAGAATCCCGTTTTGGCGGGGGCCCGTAGCTCAAGCGGATAGAGCATCGGATTTCTAATCCGACGGTTGCAGGTTCGATTCCTGCCGGGCCTACCAGATTGTCCTATAGGAGTCGCCCGTTCGTGCCATTCCCCCCGCGGCGATCAGAACGTAGAGTCATTGGTGAGCAGACTTCGGGGGAGGGCTGTTCAAACGGGCGTCCGATGACTCTAACCGAGTCCGGGCGCTTTCGTTTTTGCGGCGCATTTGACCCAGTCCGGCAGGCGCGCGGCAAATTCATTGCCCCTGCCTCACGCCTTCGGCGCGCTCGTCTTCGGTCTTGGTTTCGGTCTGATCATATCCCACTCTTTTTCCGTCAGCTCCCGTCCCAGCGCCGTGAACTCGCCCGCTCCTTGCAGCCACTCCCCGCCGTCCATGATCACGACTTCTCCATTTACATAGCCGGCGCCATCGCTGATCAAGAATGCGGCCAGATTGGCAAACTCCTCCGTCGTGCCAAACCGTCCCAGAGGATTTCGTTTCTTCGCCGCCACCTCCAGTTCCGGACGCGGCAACAGACGCGAGAACGCGCCCTCGGTCGGAATCGGCCCAGGCGCGATGGCGTTCATCCGAATCCCGCGATCGCCCCACTCGACTGCCAGGCTTCGTGTCAGCGCCTGCACGCCCGCCTTGGCCACCGCCGATGGCACTACATACGCCGAGCCCGTCGTCGTGTAGGTGGTGGTCACGTTCAGCACCACGCCTCCGTGCCCCGCCGCCAGCCATCGTCGCCCGCAGGCCATCGTCGTGTGCAGCGTGCCCATCAGGACAATGCCAATCACCGACTGAAACGCCCCCAAGGAAAGTTCTTCCGTACGTGCCAGGAAATTTCCTGCCGCGTTGTTCATGAGCACATCGAGCGGACCTTCGGCCCAGATGATTCCGATCATTTCCTCGACAGCCGCAGCGTCGCGCACGTCGCAGGGACGGGAGTGGATCTTGCCGCCCGTGCGCTCGCGTAACTCCTGCTCGGTCGCCGCAAGAACTTCCTGCCGCCGCCCGCAGATATAAACTTCCGCGCCCAGTTCCAGAAACCGTTGCGTCGTAGCCTTGCCCAAACCGGTGCCGCCGCCGGTAATAAGGATGCGCTTGCCCTGAAGCAGATCTTCCTGGAACATTGGTCCTCCTACGCAGCCCTTAAAGGGGCGTCTATGTTGGAAAATCCTCGGCATCGCTAAAGCGATACCCTGATACGAATCAAAATTCCCCGGCAGCCTTCAGAGACGCTCTTTCTGGGTGCTGGGTACTGGCCGCTGGGTACTGCTTAAGATCCTTGGCCGAGCGTCGCCACCGCCCAGCGCGCGTGTTCCGCGACCACCGGGTCCTCGTCCTCGCAGAGTTTCTTGAGCGTCGGCACAAATTCCCGGTCGCCGCTGTTTCCCATCGCAATCACTGCGTTCCGCCGCAGGCCGGAACGCTTTGTGCGCCGGACTGGAGATCCGCGAAACACCACCCGGAACTCTTCCTGCTGTATTTCGGCTAGCCAGTCGAGCGCTGGGTTGACCAGCCCTTCCCGCGCCTCGAACTCCGCCGCGGAAGTCGCCGGCGCCTTGCGGTTCCACGGGCAAACGTCCTGACAGATGTCGCATCCGAAGACGTGCCGTCCCATGCCCGAGCGCAGCTCGTCTGGAATCTCGCCTCGCTTCTCGATGGTCAGATAGGAAATGCACAGCCGAGCATCGAGTACGCCGGGCGCAACAATCGCCTGCGTTGGACAGGCGGTGATGCAGCGCGTGCAAGTTCCGCAACGATCGGGCGCAGGCAGGTCGGCGGTGATCTCATTTTCCGTGAGATCAAGCGAGGTAAGGATTACGCCCAGAAACAGCCACGATCCTAGCTGCTGGTTGATGATGCAAGTGTTTTTGCCGATCCATCCGATGCCAGCGTATTTGGCGTATACGCGCTCGATGAGCGGGCCGGTATCGACATAGGAACGAAGTTGGAGCGAGCTGCCGGTTGTGTCGAGTAGTCCGCGCAACTCATGTTCCATCTGTTGCAGGCGGCGCAGGACGGCGTCGTGGTAATCCTCACGGGCCCAGGCGTAGCGCGAAATCCAGCCTCGGCTGGCATTTTCCATCTGCGCCTGAATCGAGTACGGATACGCGGTGTTGTAGTTGATGGCGCACACGACCACGCTGCGTGCCCAGGGAGCGACTCGGGCCAGCGCCGCGCGCTTGAGTTCCCCGGTATCATCGCGCGCTTCCATGTATTTCATTTCGCCGTGCTTCCCATCCGCGATCCAAATGGGAAAGACGCGCAACTCGCCGAAATCGCGGACCGGCGCAATGCCGCAGACATCGAATCCGGCGTCGCGCGCGCACCGCTTGATGCGGGTTGGAAGGTCGGGAAGCAAGTGGGCAATGGCTCGCGGCCAGTTCGGCCGCTGGGTGGAACTCACATCCTCCAGAAGAGGCTATCACTTCACAGTGCTTAATCTGGCCGGTTGAGTGCTGATGTTCTAGCTCTTGCGTGTGCGCGCAGCCGCCGTTTTCTTGGCGGCAGGGGTGAAGTGCTCGATCCGGTTACGGCCTTTTTCCTTGGCCGCATAAAGGCCGGCGTCGGCCTGATTCAACAACGCTTCCACTTCGTTTTTTCCATCGCAAGTAGAGATGGCGACTCCCATACTCATGGTGACGAGTCTCTCCTCGCCGGAATAAACCACCGGTGTATTGGCAACGATTTCGCGCAGCCCATTCGCGCGCATTAGAGCGTTAGGCAAATCACAGTTGGGCAGAATCATAAGAAATTCTTCTCCGCCATAGCGGCCAACACCGTCGTAGACACGGAGTTGCGCACGCAGTCGCCGGCCGATTTCCCGGAGCGCCTCATCGCCAAAAAGATGGCCGAGTGTGTCGTTCACGCTCTTGAAATGGTCGATGTCGCTAAGAATCACTGCTACCGGCTTGCGCTCCCGGCGCGCTCGCTCCAATTCCCGCTCGAGCATGGCGAGAATCTCTCCGCGATTCATCAATCCAGTGAGGCTATCGTGGGTGGCGGCGTGGCGCATGGACTCCCGGGCGGAAACCAGTTCCTCCTGCAGGTCGAGAATCCGCTTACCAACCAGCAGGCGCGCCTTTAATTCCAGCTCATCAAAGGGCTTGGCCAGATAGTCGTCCGCCCCGGCTTGCATGGCCTCGAGCATGTTCTGGCGGCCCTCTTTACTGGTCAGCAGGATGACGTAGACGTAAGGACCGGACGATCCGGCTTGCCGGATGCGCTGGCAAAGCTCAATGCCATCCAGATCGGGCAGCACCCAATCGAGCAGAACGAGCTTGGGAGCATCCGGTTGCTCCAGGATTCGCCAAGCCTCGGAGCCGCTCTCCGCGAGGGTGACGCCAAAACCCCAGCTTCGCAAATGATCGCCGATCAATTTGCGATAGACAGCGGAATCATCGACCACCAACGCCTGCATGAGTCTTGAACCTCCGACCTCCGCTGCGCCAAACCATGAACGGCCGCTCATTCACACCTCCGTGGCAGGTCAGTACCCATGAAACATGACCCACCATCATAAGACCAAGAGGTTGCTTGAGGGGCTGGCAATTGGCTGGCCCGTGCATCCAGAGGTACGCTTTGAAGAATCGGCAAACGGAGCCAGATGCTTTAGCAGGCTGGTGCCGGACTTGGAAGCCCCCTTTCAAGCGCCGAAAGCCTGCCCAGCGACCGTGTCGAGGCAAGCTCTCACGCGCCCGCACGCAGCGGCAGCGGCTGCCCAAGTTCCAAGTCCCAGAGTTTACTATCTGGGCACGATGGCAGTTTCAGAACGCTCGGTCTCCGATCCCGCCCGAGGGTTGACCGGGGCTTCGCCAGCGGCCTAACATTACCGCCGACGGCACCGAGGCCCTAGGAATGATCGGCCAGACAGTCTCCCACTATCACATCTTGGGAAAGCTCGGTGGTGGTGGCATGGGCGTGGTGTATGAGGCGGAAGACACGCGCTTGGCCCGTCATGTTGCCCTTAAGTTCATCCCTGCGGAGATGGTCCACGACCGCAAGTCGCTCGACCGCTTTGTGCGCGAAGCCCGCGCCGCTTCACAGTTGAACCATCCCGGCATCTGCACCATCCACGATATCGAAGACAACAACGGACATCCCTTCATTGTCATGGAGAAACTGGAAGGGGTGAGCCTGAAGGAGCGAATGCGCGGGAAGGCGATGGGTGTCGACGAGATTCTCGACATCGGCATCCAGGTGGCGGATGCTTTGGCGGCTTCGCACGCCAAGGGGATCATTCATCGCGACATCAAGCCGGCCAATATTTTTGTGGCGCAGAGCGGTCAGACAAAGATCCTCGATTTCGGATTGGCCAAATCGGCGCGCGAACCGGGATCGAGCGAAGCCGCGATGGAAGACTCGCTGACTGCGATGGGCGTGATTCCCGGAACAGCGGTTTACATGTCTCCGGAGCAGGCGCGCGGCGAGGAACTGGATCCGCGGAGCGATCTGTTCTCGCTCGGAGTCGTGCTTTACGAAATGGCTACCGGCAAGAAGCCTTTTGCCACCGGCAACGTGATCACCACGCTGGATGCGGTCTTGAACCAGAAGCCGGTTTCTCCTCTTAGTCTCAACCCGTCGCTGCCCCAGGATCTCGAAGGCATCATCGGCCGGGCCATGGAAAAGGACCGGGGACACCGCTACCCGAACGCGCTGGCGATGAAGAGCGATCTCCAGTCGTTGCGGAAAGAAACGGAATCGGGGTTAACCAGGACCGGGGCGCGGCGGCCAGCCTTGCCGTATCGCATTGCCACGAGTACGTTTCAAGCCTCGAGCAAATTTTCAACTTATCTTCTGCTCGGAGTCAGCGCGCTGCTGCTCACGGTTTTAGTCGCAATAGGTGCGTGGTGGTTCAAACAGCGTCAGATGACCGGTGGTGGCGCGCCGAAGAACACGATTGCGGTGCTGCCGTTGCAGAACATGAATGGCGACATCAGCGTGGAGTTTCTTCGCTTCGCGCTGGCTGATGAAATTGCCAACACGCTCACCTACACCCGGACGCTTGACGTTCGTCCATCCGCGATCACGCGAAAGTTTGTAGGCAACGACGTCGATCCGCAGCAGGCGGGCCGGGAAGTGCACGTCGCCAACGTGCTTACCGGACACTTCCTGAAGCAAGGCGATCGCCTTCTGATTACGCTCGAGGCGATCCAGGTGGATGGCAATCGGCTTTTGTGGCAGACCAATTTGACCGCGCCCGCTCAGGACCTGATCGCATTGCAAGCGCAGATGGCTGCCCAAATGCGTCAAGGGTTGCTGCCGGCGCTCGGCGCAGCCGGCGGTTTTCTCGATACCGGCACGCGCCCGAAAAACGCGGAGGCCTACGATCTCTACCTGCATAGCCTGGCGCTGCCTCATGATCCCGGGCCGAATAAGGATGCAATCGCGGTTCTGGAGCATGTGGTCGACGTCGACCCAACCTATGCGCCTGCATGGGAACAGCTCGGATTGCGTTGCTACTATGACGAAGAATTTTCCGATGGTGGCGAGCCGATGTTCCAGCGGTCCAACAAAGCCTGCGAACGTGCCATAGAGCTCGATCCGAATCGGGTCGTTGCCGCTGGACAACTGATTACCAACCGGGTTGAGCGAGGCGAACTCGGCAAGGCATACCAGGCGGCGCAGGCGCTGGTCAAGCGTCGTCCGGAGAGCGCCCAGGCCCATTTTGTGATGGGCTATGTCTATCGTTATGCCGGAATGCTGGAGCAATCGACGAGTGAATGCAATACTGCGCTGGCGCTCGACCCTGGTAACTATGTTTTTCGTTCTTGCGCCTGGGCCTTCATGGAGTTGGGTCAGACCGAACGGGCCGCGGATTTTATCCGTCTGGATGCCGGTTCGGAGTGGGCCGCGTATGTGTTGCCATCCATCCTTCTGCGCGAGGGGAAGATTCCGGAGGCGCGCGAGGCCGTGAAGCGCATGCCGACGGCGCCGCGCTACCACCGCGATCTGCTGGAGTCTTGCCTGCAGTTGCGGCCAGCCGCAGGCCTGGACCGGATCGCGCACGAAGCGGAAACCAGTCTGCCCACCGAGCCCGACCCTGAGACGTGGTATTACCAGGGAGCACTCTTCGCGTACTGTGGCAAGAAACAAGCGGCTCTCCATCTGCTCCAGAGCGCGGTCGAGCAGAACTATTGCGCGCACGAGAATCTGCTTTCTGATCCTCTGCTCGCAAAACTCCGCACAGAAACAGCATTTGACAAAGTGTTGACCACCGCGGGCGCTTGCCAGGAGGCGGTGCGAGCGGCAGGCAACACGCAGGGCCAGTGAAACGCAACCGGACTTTCGCGGCTATTTACTAGTTGGTACTGGGGGGTACCCCCTCCCCCCTATCTATTGGAATCATAGGGTTAGGCGAAAAATCTTTGAGTTTAAAGGACTTATATGGAAAATATTCCGGAATAAGGACTTACGGTTGTCAAAGAACGCTGAAAATGGCTTTGGGGCAGCTTCGAGGGCCGTCTTCGGAGACGGCACACCTCTTCACTGCCCCAATCAGATGAACATTGTTGCATCGGGCGGGTTGGAAGTCTGTGATGACGGTTACCGGTTGGATGTGATGAAAAGAGGTCGGTTCGGTGGGAATCGGATTCCAGTGGGCTGCACGGGTGGGAGGGGAAATGGGCAGTTTTCCGACGGTGCGGGCGTGTCCACCGGCAGAAAACCACCGCCCAAGCGAAGTTTGAGTGGGGCACCCTCGAGAGTAGAGATGGACGAGATAGCCCCGGCCACCCGCCTGAAAGCTGCTTGCGTGTGCAAAGAACGTGGCTGACTTTCTGCTTGCAGCCGGAAGGTCGGTCGGGTACTATCACGTCAATTCTTTGGTGCGACCGTGACGAATGGACGGAGTCTCCGACGAATTAGTTTTAGAATTCCCGGGGTACGAGTATGCCTGTCGGTCTCGGTGCGGGGGAAAGAGTGAGCTGAGAAATTTGAAATCGTAAGTGCTCCCGAATCCCACCCGCCAGAAACGCTGGCAAGGTGGGTTTTGTTTTTTCCGAGGAGCAGCGCATTGGTACCGTGGCCGCGTGATGAGTTATGCGGTGGGGCCCCGGATGTCTCGTCCGTCCCGCCGGGCGGGGACGCCAGGCGCTCCACCAGCAAGCTTGGACCGACGGCGGTAATAATCACGCGGTCGCGACACTGGAAGTATTGTTAGGAGATCTCATGACGGATTCGAAAAGCACGCCAGCCATAAACAGAACCAAGCCCGAGTCCAAGACCATGACCGGGGCCAGTATTCTTTGGGAATGCCTGGAACGGGAAGGCGTGAAGCACGTCTTTGGCTATCCCGGCGGCGCCATTCTGCCCGCCTATGACGCGCTGAAGCACAGCAAGATCCATCATGTGCTGGTGCGCCACGAACAAGGCGCAACCCACATGGCCGACGGCTACGCGCGCGCCAGTGGACAGGTGGGAGTTGCGGTCGCAACCTCGGGGCCGGGAGCGACCAACATGGTCACCGGAATCGCCACCGCCATGCTCGATTCCATACCCATCGTCTGCATCACCGGGCAGGTTGGCAGCAAGCTGATCGGGTCGGACGCGTTTCAGGAAACCGACATCACCGGTGTGACTCTTCCGATCACCAAGCACAACTATTTGGTTACGCGCGCTAGCAAAGTGGCGCGCACGATCCGTGAAGCTTTCTACGTGGCGCGGTCCGGCCGTCCCGGTCCGGTGCTGGTCGATATCACTAAGGATGCGCAGCAGGGTTCGTGCGAGTTCGACTGGGAGGCGGCCAAGCCGCAATTGCCGGGTTACCGGCCCGACCTTTCGCCCGCTCCGCAGGAGTATGAGCAGGCGCTGGAGTTGATCCACCAATCGAAGCGGCCCGTGATCCTCGCCGGCCACGGCATCATCATTTCTGGAGCGATGCGCGAGGTGCGCGATTTTGCCGAACGGGCCGGCATCCCGGTCGCGCTCACACTCCTCGGCCTCGGCGCGCTCCCGGCATCGCACCCGCTCAATCTCGGCATGATGGGCATGCACGGGGAAGCCTGGGTGAACCACACGATCCAGGAAGCCGACCTGCTGCTGGCCTTCGGCATGCGCTTCGACGATCGCGTCACCGGCAACCTGAAGACCTACGCGCCCAATGCTAAGAAGATCCACATCGAGATCGATCCCGCCGAGATCAACAAGAATGTTAAGGTCGATGTTCCCCTGGTCGGCGATTTGCGGGAAGTCTTGCTGGAATTATTGCCGCACATCGAGTCCATCGACCGCAGCGAGTGGCTGGATTCCATCGACAAGCTGAAGGGTGATTCTGCCGTGCGCGACATCCAGAATCTGCCCGACAGCGGCCATCTCTATGCCGCGCATGTCATCAACGATTTGTGGCATCAGACGCGCGACGGCAACACCATCATCGTTACCGACGTCGGCCAGCACCAGATGTGGGAGGCGCAATACTACAAGCATGAGCATCCGCGCACGCTGATTACTTCCGGCGGACTGGGCACGATGGGTTTCGCTCTGCCCGCCGCCATCGGCGCCAAAGTCGCTTGCCCCGAGGCCGAGGTTTGGGTGGTGGTGGGCGATGGCGGATTCCAGATGACCATGTGCGAACTGGCGACACTGGTGCAGGAAAATCTGAAGATAAATATCGCCATCATCAACAACGGCTATCTCGGCATGGTGCGGCAGTGGCAGGAATTTTTCTACGACCGCAACTACCAGGCGACACCCTTGCTTAATCCGGATTTCGCAAGGTTAGCCGAGGCTTACGGCATTCGGAGCACGACTGTCTCGGAGCGCTCGCAGGTCGTGCCCGCCGTCCAATCGGCGCGCCAGCACGAGGGGCCGGTGCTGATCAATTTTAAGGTGGAACAGGAAGACACCGTCTATCCGATGGTCGCGGCCGGCGCTGCACTGCACGACATGATTCGGCGGCCCAGCCCGATTGTCGAGACTGCTAGCGACGAATGAGAAAAACATGCTGAATACATTCATGGTGTACGTCGAAAATAAACCGGGTGTGCTCACCCGCGTGGCTTCGCTGTTTCGCCGCCGCGCCTTCAATATCGATTCGCTCACGGTGGGGCGCACCGAGAAGCCCGAAGTTTCGCGCATGACCATTACCGTCGACGCCGACCGCGACCAGGCCCGCCGCATCGAAGCGAATCTATACAAACTGGTGAACGTGCTGCTGGTCGAGAACATCACCAATCAACCGGCCATCATCCGAGACCTGGCCTTGATCCGGGTGGCGGCCACTCACGATGCGCGCTCCCATGTACTGGAACTCGCCAGCGTGTTTCGCGCGCGTGTGGTCGATGTCTCTGCCGAATCGTTGACCATCGAAATCACCGGCGCGGAAGACAAGATCGACGGACTGCTCGAAGTGCTGCGTCCGTATGGGGTATTGGAGATGGTGCGCACCGGCATCGTCGCTATGCGACGTGGCAGCAAGTCTGCCGACGCCGCCTCCACGACGGAAAGCACGGCGCCAGGCACCGCCAATGACGATGTCTCCTACTCCGTGTAAGACAGCCGATTCGCCGAAGACCGGAAGTATCGGATCTCCGCGTCGGTGATACCAAGCTCACCTGAGTAAGCTTGAGAAAGTTTTTTTGTTCGGTGAATTGTTGAGGGCAATGAAAAACGCCCTAAGCGATTAAGCTCAGGACGTCTTCGGCAGCCCTCCCCCAGAACTGCCAAACCACGTGTCGATCCTATGTCCGCTTGACCGCACTGTAAATGTCACTTTCGTAACGTAAAGCTTGCAAATGAGTACTGCGGGGTCATGTGCGGAGGTAACGTTACTTCGCGGAGCTAACTAATAGATGCTATCTGTGTGAAAGTAAGAGGGAAAACCCATGAAAAGCTCTGCGGGCTGTCCGCAAGACTGCTGACCGAGAGAAAAGCCGCAAGGCAGAACGTCAAGAAGCGACCGGATCACTTCTTCTCCCAGGTTTTTCCGCCGTCCGCGCTGCTCCAGATTTCGTTGTTACGGGTGGAAACTACAATCTGTGCCAGGCCGCGCACATCACCGCGCACATCACCGCGCACATCAATGTGAGTTACATCGGAGCTAAGTTGCTGGGCTTTGATGGAAGGTTTCACTTGCACCCAAGTTACGCCGCCGTCGGCGGAGTGGAAGAGCGTACCGGCCTGACCGCCGACCCATACATCCTCGTCGTGACTTGAGTAGCACAGCAATGGACGATCCGCGCGCAAAGCGTTTTGCCAGCTCTGGCCGCTGTCCAGTGACCGTTGCAGGACACCCCCGGTAATCGCCCAGGTGACATTCTGCGCCAAAGTCTGGCTCGCGGGGGATGCCAGTTTCGCGGCAGACATCACCGCCCTGGCCTGTGACCTGGCTGGTGCGGGAACAACGGCTGCCTCGGTTTTCTGCTGCTCGTTCACTTCCATCTCTTGGAGCGCCGGTTTTGCTTTTTCAATCGCTGGCGTCTCGTTCCGCGCCATCAGGCTACCTGCGGCGGAGGGCGCTAGCGCTACTGCGGGGGCTGCTCCAGAAACCTCGACGGTCTCAGTCGCCCCTCGACTGGTTGATGCATCGAATGCCGAGGCTCCGGCCGATGGCGCTGCCGACAGCTTGTCCGCCTGACTTGAATCCTTCTTGTTGTCAGCAAGCAGTATTCCGGGCTCCGCCTCATGCGACGGCGTCGCAACCTGTCCAGCCTTGAGTTTCTTGGACAACCGCAATTCGGACTTTGGTCGCGCTTTGTCAGTTTTAGCCGAGATCGCTGATTGGTCCATTGGCGACGATGCGATTGGCGGGCCAGAAGCTGGCGGCGCAGTAGCCGCGATCTGCGGGTTTGCGGAAGGCGGCATCGCCTGGTTCAGCTTTCCCGGATGCACCAGAAGCACCGAGGCAACCACCGCAACTCCCGCTGCCAGCGCGGCCCAGCGCAGACTTGGGGCAAATTTTGGTGAGGTCAGCCAGTTCCTCTGAACCTTCGCCGGAATCGGCGTTGCTCGAACCGCTTCAGTCTCGGTTGCAATCGGAGCGGCCACAATGTCCGCCGCGGGAAGCGCCAGAGCGATCACCTCGCGGCAGTCTCCGCAGAGCGCCAGGTGCTCGAGCACGCCGTCGCGCTCAGTCACTGAAAGCGCCTGCTCGGCAAAGGCCGTCAGCAGATCCGCATCCGGATGCACTCGCTCGGACGCGGCTTGCTCCCCCAAAGCTCGCTCCGGCGCGGCTCGCTCCGGCAAAGCAGCCCGTAGGCGGTGATACACGATTTTGGGTACTTCAGTCATTTCTTCCTTCAGTCGGTGCTTCCTTCGCCTGCGTCTTGTGCCGGAACCTTTCCCTCAGGGAACGTTTTCACCCCGGAATCTTGCGTCAAACGCGAGCGCAAATTCAACCGTATGTCCCGCACGTCGGTTTCCAGTGCTTCCGTAGCCTGGGCATGGCTCATTCCCTGCATTCGTAGCCCCGCTAGAATGCGCTTCCTGAGCCCGGTTGAGAGCCGATCGAGCCGCCGGCTGACGCTCGATTCATGCAGCCCCAGCGTGCGCGCAATCTCGGCCAGCGTCCGGCCATCCAGATAATAAGACGCCAGCGTAAACCGGTCCTCTGACGAAAGTTCCGCCAGCGCCTCATCGGTTGCCGCTTCCAGCCGTCGGTCTGAAGTGCGCGCCGGCTCGGGAACCGCCGCCGCAAACTGCGCACCTTCTTCCGTCTGCTCTTCCAGACTGACCGTGCGTTTCTGCTTGCGATAGCGATTGATGAACTCCTGTGCCATCACCGTGCGTAACCAGCCTTCGAGCGAACCGCGGCCGGTGTAGAACACGAGCTTCGAACTGCGTACGCCATCGCGTGCGTTCACGCCATAAAGATCCGCAAACAGCGAATCGGCTAACTCCGCGGCATGGGCGGCGTCGCGCGTAATGTGCAGCGCCATGCTGCGCAGCTTCTGCCGGTAGCGGCTGATGAAGTCCTGCCACGCTCGCTCGTTTCCCGCGGCACATGCGCGCGCCAGCGCCAGTTCTTCCAGGCGCAGCCCGGCGCAGAAGTCGGCTCTCTGTTCCGCCGAAGCGTGGGCCGAATTGGGGGGAAGATACTTGCGCAGAATTTCATCGAGGATTGCCGCGAACTGCTCGGCGCTGACGCCGTAGGCTGCAGCCCCGCTGCGCTCGTAAAGAGTCGCAGCGAGGTCTGCTCCGTGGCCGGATTGGGCGGGCCTGGTCATGTCCAAGATGATGCTAGCAATTTTTTCGACGCAAGGATGAATAAATCGTGCGTTCTTCGATTAGCGAGCAGAGAAAGATCCTCCTGGAAGACTCGCGGACGGGTTCCCCGGCACACTCTATCTTTGGTGTGCCGGGGCGTGCCGTGGGGGCGGCGCAAGCAGAGGATCGCGCGCACGCGGGAGCATTAGTGTCTTCACTGGTGTCTTTACTGCTGGGAGGCCCAATTATGCGGCTGGTCATCGTGGTTGTCGGGATCGCTCTGATAGCAGTGGCGGCTGTTGTGGTTCCGTGCCTGCTGCAAGCGGGCGAAGTAGCACCAGCGTCTGGTTACTCGCTGCTCGGCCCGATTCGCAGCGGCAATCTGACCGTCTTCCCCGTTGTAGCCAGTAAGTCGTATGACACGGCAGAGTTTCTCACCCTCGATGAAGGCCTGCGCAGCGGCGACGTTGTCGTGACTGAGGCTGGACAGGCGCGTGGCCTCATCCGTCGCCGCCCCGGCGAACCGTCAATCATCCATCCCATACGCGACGCGGAGGTGAATCGGCTGGTCCTGGTTAATAACTCGAAGCGGCCGTTGTTGCTCCTCGCCGGCGAGATAGTTACTGGCGGCAAGCAGGATCGCGTCATCGGCAAAGACCGCATCGTACCCGCTGAGAGCGATCCCGTCGACCTGAGCGTCTTCTGCGTCGAGCCCGGACGTTGGGTGGCGGCGAACGGCAAGTACGAGTTCAGCAGCGCGGTGGGCAGTGTTAACGGTCTTCTCGCCTCTCCCGTCGTGCGCAGCAAGGCGATGGGCGCGAAAGATCAGCAGCAAGTGTGGGACAGTGTCCGCAGTTCGCAGCGCGCCATGGCGGAGACCGTGGAGGTTACCGGCGCCGCTCCCGCAGTGAACGCGACCACTTCTTATGCGCGTGTTATGGACAATAAGGAAGTTCAAAAGCAGGTTGATGCTGTCGCCGAACCAGTGCAGCGCAACTACGAAAGCGTAATCCGCCAACTGCGCGATAAGAATGCGGTGGGTGTCGTGGTCGCCGTGAACGGAGAGATTGTCTGGGCTGATATTTTCGCGAGCACCCAGTTGTTGCAAAAGTATTGGCCGAAACTTGCCCGCTCCTATGCCACCGAGGCTGTGGTGACGCGTGCCAAAGGAGGAGAGGCCAGCCTCAAAGACGCACAGAAGTTTATCGACGATCTGCAGGGCCGCCACGAAACCGCCGAAACCGAGCCCGGCCTCTATCGCCAGACGGAAATCACCGGTGACGGCTTCAAGGTGTTTGAATTAAGATCGCTCCTGCCCAGAACGGGCTTCGCGGTGCATGTGGCCAAGATGGCCGACTGAAGAATTGCTCGTGTGGGGACGGGCGCCCTCGCCCGTCCAAGCCGAGCGCAGCTCGGCAATTGCCTGGAGCGCAATTCTGGATTCGCCTTAGGGTGGCAGGCCGATACGCGCGCGGAAAAACTCATCTGTCATTCAGGCCGTCGCGGCCAATCCCTTGAGCACGACGTCATTCGCATCGTGCGCCAGGTTGAGCGCTGGCAATTCGTCACGCGTGAACCAGCGAACATCCGCCGCATCGCTTCCGGCTTTGAGATCGCCGCCAACCGGACGACACAAGAAATCAATCAGCACATAGTGATACCGCACCCGTCCCTCGTCGCCTCGGATCACACGCTCATACACGCCCAGCATCTCACCTGTCTCGACCACCAATCCCGTTTCTTCGCGGGCTTCACGGACCACCGCTTCGCGCAGAGTTTCACCGCATTCGAGGACGCCGCCCGGCAACGACCACTCGCCCAGCAGCGGCGGCTGTCCGCGGCGGATCAGCAGGACGCGACGATCGTCGCTACGATCATCGACGATCACAGCGCCCACGCCCACTAGCGGGGACTCCGGGTATTCACGTTTCATGCGAGCGGCAGCCGATTCATGCATGACTCCTCGGAAACCGGAACAGTATACGGCCTTGGGTTAACATTCTGCCGGGTGATCGCTTGCGCCACAGCGCCGTCTTGGACTGAGACATCCCGAATCGTAGGCCGGAATTACAATAACCACCATGTCGCTTGACGAATACAAACGGAAACGGCGCTTCGAGGAAACGCCCGAGCCTCCACCCAAGATCGAAAAACAATCGCAGCACCGCTTTGTCGTGCAGCGCCATCACGCATCGCGCCTGCACTACGATTTCCGACTGGAGATGGAAGGCGTGCTCAAGTCGTGGGCAGTCCCCAAAGGCCCGTCGCTCGACCCCGCCGACAAGCGTCTGGCCATGCAGGTCGAGGATCATCCCGCCTCGTACTTCGATTTTGAAGGGACAATCCCGGAAGGCAACTACGGCGGCGGTACGGTGATGGTTTGGGACGCCGGTACGTGGGAGCCGCTATCGCCGGTGCCAGTCAACGGCGAGTACGTTCCGGGCACAGAAAAAGAAGCTGCCGCCATGCTGGCGAAAGGCGACCTCAAGTTTCGCCTGAAAGGGAAGCGGCTCAACGGCGATTTCGCGCTTGTGCACATAAAGGGCCGCCGAGCCGGAAGCAAAGGGAACGAATGGTTGCTGATCAAGAAAAAAGACGATCGCGTCGTAGCGGAATTCAACATCGACGCCTACGACACCTCCATCCTCACCGGTCGCACCATGGCGCAGATCGCCGGCGATAAAGGCTCCGCGGAATGGAAGAGCAGCCGTCCTGCATCGCGAGGGAAAGTGAAGGCTGCTTGGTTGGCGGACGCAATCGCACGTGCCGACTCGAAGCGAAAGGCTTTAACCGCGGAGGGCGCAGAGGCCGCGGAGGAAAATAAGAATAAAAACCCAAGACGAGCTGCGCGGAATGTGGCTCACGCGAAGACCTTGTCCGACGACACCGCGTCCAAAGTTGCTGCGTCCAAAGATTCCGCGTGCAAATCCCGAAACAAGAAATCCTCTGCGAACTCTGCGTCCTCTGCGGTCAAAGCTCTCTCCGGCGCGGAGCAGAAGCCCATGCCCACGGTCATCCACCCGATGCTGGCGACCCCAACCGCCAAGGCCTTCGACGATCCTGACTGGCTGTTTGAAATTAAATGGGACGGCTACCGCGCCGTCGCATTCATTGCAGACAGCCGCGTGCGTCTGGTGTCGCGCAATCAGAATGACCTTACCGCACAGTTTCCCGAACTTGGCAGCCTGCCGCAATTCGTAAAAGCCCAGCGCGCTATTCTCGACGGGGAGATCGTCGCGCTCGATGACGAGGGCCGCTCTTCGTTCAGCCTAATGCAGCAGCGTACCGGATTCCAGCCGGGCAAGCGCCGCCTGCAACGGCGCGAAAGTGTGTCGGTCATCTACTACGCGTTCGATCTGCTCTACCTCGATGGCCTCGACCTGCGCCGCGTTCCGCTCGAGCAACGCAAGCAGTTGCTGCAAGAGCGGATCAAAGTTGGCGAGGTCATTCAATTTTCCGACCACTATGCCGAGAAAGGTCTTGCTCTGTTCGAAGCAGCGAAGCAGCGCGGATTGGAAGGCATCGTTGCCAAGAAGCGCAGCAGCGCTTACGAAGAGAAGCGCTCGCGCGATTGGCTCAAGATCAAAATCACGCAGCGTCAGGAGTGCGTCATCGGAGGCTATACCGATCCGGAAGGCAGCCGCGAATATTTTGGCGCGCTTGTGCTTGGCTTGTACGACGAGCAAGGACGCCTCATTCACGTCGGCCAGGCCGGCACCGGCTTCGATCAGAAGACGCTCAAGGAAATCTTCACTTGCTTGCAGCCGCTGAAGACGAGACAGAATCCGTTTCACGGCGAGATTGGCGGATTGCGCAAAGTTCACTTTGTGCGTCCGGAACTCGTCGCCGAAATTAAGTTCGCCGAGTGGACTCACGAAAGTGCGGAGGGCGGCATGAAGCTGCGAGCCCCCGTATTCATGGGGCTCAGGCCCGATAAGTCGGCGGAAGACTGTCGGCTGGAAGAAGTTGTCGCGAGCTAGGGTGACCTGTCCCATAAATTCGCGACATACGTTTGGGGTGAGATTTATGCCTCGAACTTGCGGGACACGACACTGGGTGCGTGCGAATACTAGAACGCGCCGCCGCCGCCGCCGCCGAAGCCGCCTCCGGAAAAGCCTCTGCCGGAGAAGCCGCCTCCTCCGCTGAAACCGGATCCGCTGGAACTGGATCTGGGGGCGGAGACGAACACCTGGTGCATGTCTGACGCCATGCTGTGCATGGAACTGGAAAAGAACAGCGGACTGAAGCCGACGTAGCCGTTCGGCGAAGCGTACCAACTCGGCGGATCCTTAATGATTCCGTCGAACGCTTGCGCCCAGTGGTGCTCGACGCCCAGCGCCATGGCGTAGGGGAGAAATTTTTCGAATGTGTCGGGCGGCATGAGCTTGATGCGGTCGGCGTCGACGCGGTTCAGGAACTCCTGGAATCCGAGGACGGCGATTCTGATGCGCGCGCCGGCCACAGTCTTGGCCGTCATCTGGCGGGCAAACAGCCACCAGATCAGGGCAGAAATGAGAACGCTCCCGATCAGCAGCGGAATGGAATAGAACAGGTTCATCCAACCCATGACTTGCACGGCGACCACGAGGATCGCGATGGCGACGCCGGCAACGATGCTGTAGCCATTGGCCGATTCCGGGTCGAGGGTGTAGATGCCTTTGCTCTTCAGCGAGGACATGATGTCCTCACGCACGATGGGAATCACGGTGTAGAAGCGGTTCCTTAGATCGGAAAGGCGGACTCCGGTCCCGCTCAGGAAAATGTTATCCAGCATCACGCGTTCGTGCGGCGTCACGTCGGGGCCCCACTGCTCGCGCGGCTTCAGCAAATGGAATACATAATCTTTGTGGTGAAACACCAGGAAGGTGTCGGCCTTTTCCTCGAGCTTGATGTAGCCGCGCACGGCCAGATCGACGATGGTGCTGGTGATGTCGCGGGGGTGGATGGTGTCGTCGATCAAAGTTCCGGCTTCGGCGGGACAAATTCCTTTGGGCGGCTCGTACTGCGGGGCCACGGAGACGCCGGGATCGGGGTCGCGTCCGACGGAATACCAGAGGGTAAACATCACGACCAGGGTAAACAGCGGCAGGAACACGACGGGATTGCTGCCTAGAAACCAGCCCAACTTGGTGAGTGCGGACGGAGGTTGGAGCACTCCCTGCGGAATATAAATGTCGATGGTGACGCCACCGCGCATGGGAAGCGGGTGGGTGGTTTCGAAAAGAACGTCGGCGCCTTTGACTTCGGCGGTCGCTTCGCTTTGCCTGGAACCGTAGGCGCCGGTGAAGGCCTGAGCGCGCAGCCCTCCAGCGGCATTTTCGGGCAGGGTCACGAAGGCCGAGGCATGGTCGATGGGAACCGGCCAATCGTTGCCGGTCACGTTCCAGTAAAACTCGTCGTAACTATCGAAGAAGCGGACGCCGTTGCGAACGGAGTAATCGATGTTGACGACGCGCGTCGTGTCGACTGCGCCGGGAATGTAGATTTTGAGATCGCGGTAGGCTCCCGACTTGCTCGAATCGTACTTCAGCTTGTTTCCGTTTTCGTCGGTGACGCTCATGACATCGAGAAAGAGCGTGTAGTTGGTGCCCTGCGGTCCGGGATACTCGACTGGAATGGTGCGGTGAATGCCGTGCCACTCGCCGACGAAAGCCAGAGTGATTTTTTCGCTGACCAGGGCCGTGCCATCCGGGGCGAGGGAGATGGTGTCCTTGAAATCGGCGATGCGCCAGTTGCGGACCTGGGCAGAGGCGGTGGGAGCGAGCGCTAGGAGGAGGGCGAGCGGTAAGAAAAGAACGAGCAGTCGGCGATTCGTATAGGCTCCGCGGAACATTTTTAGAACTTCACCCTTATAGCGAATCCAGAGTTGCTGTGGCCACTCAGTGGCAGCTGCCGAGCTGCGCTCGGCTTGGACGGGCGAGGGCGCCCGTCCTCACACGAGCTCTAAAACTTAACCGCAACTGGTTCGCGGTCGGCGGCAGCCGCTTCGAAGAATTGCTTTTGCTGGAAGCCGAACATCCCGGCCAGAATGTTGGTCGGGAAAGATTGAATCTTGGTGTTCAGGTCGCGCACCACGGCGTTGTAGTAGCGGCGGGCGTTTTGAATTGCGTCCTCGATTTCACTTAGCGAATTTTGCAGCTGCGTGAATTCCTGCGAGGCCTGGAGCTGGGGATAATTTTCGGCCACCGCAAACAGGCTTTTGAGGGCGCCGGTCAGTTGATTCTCGGCGGCAGCCTTGTCGGCGGGGCCGGTGGCCTGCATGGCCATGGAGCGGAATTTGGCGATGTTCTCGAACGTGCTTTTTTCGTGGGCGGCGTAGCCCTTTACGGTTTCGACCAGATTCGGAATCAGGTCGTGGCGGCGTTTGAGCTGAACGTCGATGTCGGACCAGGCCGATTCGGAGCGCACGCGCAACTGCACCAGGCTGTTGTACATCGCGATCAGGAAGATGCCCAACAGAACTATGACTGCGAAAACTATCAAAACCATGTGGACGCTCCTCGATGCGGATTCAAGGGGACGTTAGCACAGCGAGGGGCGGTGAGCAATGCAGGGTTTGATTCGTGGGTAATTTCCTAAATTCATCAACCACAAAGGACACGAAGGTACACGAAGGCGTGAATCCCGAGAAAGTTCAAGGTTTCAAGGACTCGGAGCAACTTTGAAACCTTGCCTTGCTTACTGCCGGGGAGCGTAGTATCCGCGGCGGGCGCGGACTTGCAGATCTTTTTTCAGGGCAGTGATCTCGATGGAGCGGTAGCGTCCGTCGGCGTCGAAGTCGGAGGGCTTGTAGGAGACGGCGTACTGGCTGCGCAGTTCTTCTTCAATGGCGGCGAACGAGTGCGTGATGTCTTTCATCTTGTAGGGGAAGAACGCGCGACCGCCGGTGGCGGAAGCGAGGTCTTCGAGAACTTTGTCGCCGCGGAGAATCAGTCCGCTGTCGTCGGTGGAGATGGCATAGATGAGAACTTCGGCGCGCTCGGCCATTTCAATGGCCTGGGCGCGCGTGTATTCGCTCTGATTGTCTTCGCCGTCGCTGAGGATGACGATGGCTTTGCGAATGGGACGATCGGAATGTTCGCGCAGCAGTTTTTCCTTGCACGCTTTGTAAATTGCGTCGTAGAGCGCGGTGCCGCCGCCATTGCTCAGGCGCTGCACTCCGGCGGCGAGTAATGGGACTTGGTCGGTGAAATCCTGGGTGAGGCGGCTCTCTTTGTTGAACCCCACGACGAACGCGCGGTCATAGCCAGGACGGATGATGTGCTGCAGAAATCCGGTGGCGGCTTCTTTTTCAAATCCAAAGCGACCCTGCACGGAGCCGCTCACGTCCATGAGCAGGCCCAATTCGATGGGCAGGTCGGTCTCGCGGCGGAAGTTGAGGATGGACTCCACGGGCTTGTGGTCGTCGAAGAAGGAGAAATCGGCCTGGTTCAAATTGCGAACGAATTTGCCGTGGCGATCGGTAGCGATGAACAGCACGTTGACTTCATCGACACGCTTCTTGATGGTGAGGATTGGATCGCCCGCCTCGTCGCTGGTGACAGCAGGAAGCGCAGCGACGCTACTGGAGTCCACCGCAACAGTGGAAGCGGCGATGACGTAGGGCCTGGTTTGGGCGCGTCCGGCGACCGACAGACCAAGAACGACGGCGATCGCAAGTACGATGAGTGCGAATCCGCTCGGTGCCAACCCAAATTTGTTGCGCTTCGTCATTCTTTCGCCTTGTTCAGAAATCTTAATTCGGACGCGCTGTGAATCTCGGAACCTTCAAATACTTCGGTGCACGCCGGGGGCCGAAGACCCACGAGACGCGATCCAATTGACTGTAGGCTGTTATCGGGTGCAAGTCCAAGTTACAAAAGGAGTACGCAGACGGTGCGTCCTTTAACCATAAGCCGGTCAACAGGTTGGGAATCTCGGTGGGGAGGGCCTCGGCTGGGTTCAAAGCGGGAGTTCGACCCTGACCGCGTGGAGTTTTCACGAGACTTTCGGGCGCGAACATTTTCAGGATATTTTTTCCATGATTGGGTGAGCTTCGTGCAAAAACTTCTGCATGCCAAGACCACGTCCGGACCCGGCCGGATTTGCCGGATTAATCGACGTCAGTTTTCTGTTGCCAGAGAGCGAAACCGCGATCCAGGCGAAAGGCCGGTTGATATGGGCCGACGCTGGAGGAAAAGCGGGCCTGCAATTTGTCGCGGTCGAACCCGCTCTGTTCGAGCAACTGCAACACTGGACGAATCGGAAAATGGAAGGATGAAGGGTGGGAGATTCCATCCCTGAGTGCGCACGATAAAAGCTGAGCCAACGGACACACCCTTCGGTAACCTGTCGTAACACGTTCTTTCGTGCCATTCTCTTCTTGCCGTTAGAAGCCCATCGACCGCGACCGCAGGGCCAACTCCCGCTGCGGTTGCGGAACTCAAGTGAGGTTCATTCATGTTGCAGTCTCCGGAACCGAAGTACTCTCCAAACGCGGCCCCCACCAACAGTTACACTCCGGTCAAGCCGGCCACCTCACCCATGGATCAGGCCAACATCGGACGCTCGCTCGTCATCAAGGGTGAAGTGACGGGCGCGGAATCGCTTTTCATTGACGGACGCGTCGAAGGCACCATTAGCTTCCCCGACAATCGCGTCACCATCGGCCGCAACGGAAACGTCGCGGCGAACATCACCGCCAAAGAAGTCGTCATCATGGGCAAGGTGCAGGGCAACGTCGATTGCGCGGACCGGCTGGACATCCGCAGCGAAGGCGTGCTCTCGGGCGACGTGATCACGCACCGCATCAGCGTCGAAGAAGGCGCCATCCTCAAGGGCGGTGTCGAAGTGCGCAACCCCGAAAAGAAAGATCAGAAAACGCAGGCGCAGGGCCAGAACAAGCAGGAAGCACCCAAGGCACTGGCCACGATCGCCGGCAGTTAATTTCACGAAATTGAATTCAACGACGACGATGGAGGGCCAGGCGAAACTCCCGGCGCTCCATCGTTTTCTTTTTCTGCGCTTACTTCTTCGGCTTGAAGTCGAGGGATGCCGAGTTCATGCAGTAGCGCAGCCCGGTCGGCCCGGGACCATCCGGAAACACGTGGCCCAAATGCGCATCGCAGCGGGCACAGCGCGCCTCCGTGCGAGTCATGCCATAACTGGTGTCGGTGTGCTCGCTGATGTTCTTGCGGTCGGCGGCAGCATAGAAGCTAGGCCATCCGGTTCCCGAATCAAATTTTGTTTCCGAGCCAAAAAGCAGTGCGCCACAGCAGACGCAGTGGTACGTCCCGTCGTCGTGTTTGTTCCAGTACTGGCCGGTGAAAGCGCGCTCGGTGCCGCAGGCGCGGGCCACCTGATACTGCTCAGGAGTAAGCTGCTGCCGCCACTCGGTTTCGGTCTTAGTGATCTTGTCGCTGAGTTTGTCGGCCATGTCGTGTCTCCAGAAATAGGATGTTGAACCGGCGCGAAAGTTGCAAACCGCCGCCTGTGGTAACTGAGCTTTCTTGTGTGGGACGGGGATTTGCCGAAGGAGGTCGCCCGGGCCTGCGTGATTCTGGAACAGGGGTACAGCAATCGTGAATTTGGGCTAGTGCGCCAAGGGCTGATTTGTGCCGAGCAGGAGGCCGATACCGGCGCGTTTGCGCAGCTCCGACAGCACCGCCTTGGCTGCGTTCAGGTAGGTAGCGTTGGGATCGGAAGTATCAGCCCAGACCGCTTCATAGACAATCTTCGCTGCTTCTTTCTCGTTCATGTGGAGAGCGGCTTCCATGCGGTCGGCCTGCTGGCGGACCTCGCCGTAGCAGCTATGGCAGACGGCGGCCGGTTCGGTGGCCCCGCTGTGCTGGTGTTCGAGAACGCAACGGAAGGTGGCCGCGGCGTTGATCTGAGTGTGGGAAGCGAAGGCCTGTGACTTGAGTTCTTTCAGGAAGCGTTCGCGGTCGTCGTCGATTTGCGCGCCGGTTGCAGGCTGCGACGCGGCGGACACCATGGAATGCGCCACCGATCCGGTGGGCGAGACACGATCCGGCGACTTGCAGATCGGACAGACGTGCATGTCAGCGGGATAGTAGGCGTGGCAGCGCGAACAAGGCAGGCCGTAGCCGATGGCTTTTTTCTCCGGCGCCGAGGGGACCACGGGCGCGGACACTTGCGGCATACGCCGCTCTTGGGTGGATAGTACAGCAGGGTTGACGGACTTCTCCTGGGCTTGCTTGGCAGCGCTGGTTTCCATTGATCTTTCCATTGACCGACCCGGCGGTGCCGCGAGGGCCGCGTCTTCCTCCAACATTTTAGGTTTATTGATGGCGGAAGGCGATGCACGTCAGTGCATACAAAAGGTAATGTCCGACGGTGCATTTCGCCGCGACAGCTGGTCTCATAAATGATTCTTAGGGCGTGATGTCCGGCCCTCAGCTCTGAGCGGCACGGCTGAAGCCGTGCCCTACCCAGAACCATTTATGCCACCAGTTCGAGTTACTTGGAGGTTGTGATCAGCCGGACGACCTCCTGCATGCGGGCCCGGTAAAGGTTCTGGCTGGGATCCATGCGGGAAGCGATTTCGAGTTCTCCGAGAGCCTCTTCGTATTGGTTAAGAGCCATCAGGCAGGCGGCGAGGGAATAGTGATTCTGGGCGCTGGGCTCGAGGCGGAGGGCCTCGCGAAATTCCTTTTCAGCCTCCGCCAGTTGTTGGGTATTCACGAGCGCGGTGCCGAGATAGTGGTGGGCCAGGCCGGATTCGGGATTGAGCGTAACTGCTTTGCGCAGCACGTCCACGGCTTCCTGATCCCTTCCGGAAAGAAGCAGGGCCTGCCCCAAAACGCGGTGTTCGGCCGCTCCGGCGGGATTGGCGGCGATGGCGGCCTGTAACTCCCGAATAGCGGATGGGTAGTCACGCTTGGACATGTAGGCGCGGGCCAGGCAGTTGTGACCGCCTTCCCACTCCGGACTCTGACGATAGAGATCCTTGAATTCCGCGATGGCGCCATCGAAGTCTTCCTTGTCGCAAAGAGTATTTCCCAGGTTGTTGCGGACGCTGGCTTCTTCGGGTTTGAGGCGCTTGGCGGAGCGATATTCCGCGATCGCCTCATCCAGCTTGCCCTGATCGTGCAAGACGACGCCAAGATTGCTGTGCGCCTCCCAGAAGTCGGGGCGCAGGCTGAGGGCGTGGCGATAGGCGATGGCGGCGCGGCGCAGATCTCCCTGATCGCGGTGCGTGATTCCCATGTCGAAGTAGACGTCGGCGTTCGCGAGAGAGCCGTCGGGTTCGCGCGCGAGCGCTTCCTCGAAGGCGTGCAGGGCGGCGGCGTAGTGGTCATTGGCGTAGAGCGCGAGTCCGAGGTAGCGGTAGGCCTCGGCGTTGGCGGGATCCATGCTCAGGGCGGTGCGCGCTTCGGCGAGGGCGTCATCGGAATCGTCTGTCCGGTAAAACAGGTAAGAAAGCTGGCTGTGCGTTTCGGGGAAACCGGGCATCAGGCGGGAAGATTCCGTAAATGCGTCGAGCGCTTCGTCGAACCGGTCTTGCCGGCGCAGGATGGTTCCGAGGACGAAATGCAGCAAAGCATTGCCATTGTCCGTATCGTCGCGAAGCAGGGCGCGGATCTTGTCTTCGGCGGCGTTGAAGTTCTTGTCGTGAACCAGAGCGGCAACCTGTGCCGCCGGACTGGAGCAGGCGCAGGCGGCGTGCTGGCGGCTGACTTTCGGTCCGGGCTCCGATCCGGACTTCGATCCGGACTTCGGATCCGGACTTCGATGCACGAGGCTCTGAATTAATCCCGAGTCAGCCCCGGCCTTTTGCAGGGCGCGCGTGCATTGCCGGGTGCATTGCGACGTGGCGGGGCATGAAAGGTTCCGGGCGTCGTCCCGCGTTTGGGCCAGGCGCTGGATCCGCGCGCTTGAAATGCCCCCCGCCAGCCACAGAAAAATGGCGTCGGAAGCGGGCATGGGAGGAACTTGTTCGGCCTGTAAGGAGCCTACCGCCAGCAGAAGCAAAAGCCATCTCAGGACACAGCGTTTCACGAAGCCCTCCGGCGGTTTTGACGCGCGAGAATCGCCCTGTGGCCAAAATAGTCCGGCTGCGGTAACGCCGATAGGTCACGGAAGTAATCTTTTGAGGGACAAGAAGAAAACTCCGACCAGAGCCGCGGCCGAAAACGAGGAGGGATGGAGAGACCTCCAGGGCAATCGCATTGATGCGTTGCCCTGAGAGAGACCTCGGACGAGGCCAAGCGCGAACAGCGAAGGCGCTATAATGCTGGTCCAATTCTTTTCCCCGGAGACAAGCATGAAAATTCTGATAGTTCTCTTTTTCGCCGTGTTGACGATTCCGTTTACAGTGGCGCAAAACCAATCACAGGACACGACGCCCGAGAACGCGCAGCAGGCCGCGTCCAAGAAAGATACAGGCAAGAAGGAACCAACGCCGGCGAGCGCCGCAACTCCGGATAAGTCCGCGGAAAGCGGCAAGCCCGCAGAGCCGCCCAAAGCCGACGCAAGCGAAGCTGCCGACAAGGAAGAACATTACGACGTGGCGGAAGTCCCGCCACTAGTCACGCATCACCAGACCACGCTGAACGGCAAGACTCTCAGTTACACGGCGACGGCCGGAAGGCTTCCCCTTAAGCGCGGCGATGGCAAGACGGAAGCCGAAATGTTTTTCGTCGCCTACACACTCGACGGACAGGAAGCCGGAAAGCGTCCCCTGACGTTCTCGTTCAACGGCGGCCCCGGCTCCGCCTCGGTGTGGCTGCACATGGGCGCGCTCGGACCCAAGCGCGTTGTGCTTCAGACGAACGGCTTCATGCCGGCAGCGCCTTATCGTTTGGAAGACAATCCCAACACGCTGCTTGATCGCAGTGACATCGTCATGGTGGATGCCATGTCCACCGGCTACTCTCGGGCCGCGACTGCCGAACTTACCAAAAAGTTCCTGGGCGTAAAAGGCGACGTACAAGCTTTCGGAGAATTCATCCGTTTCTATATCTCGCGCTACGATCGTTGGAGCTCTCCGCTCTTTCTGCTGGGGGAAAGCTACGGCACGACACGCGCCGCCGGCATCGCCGGGTATTTGACCGATCATGGCATCGCTTTCAACGGTGTGACCCTGCTCTCGATGGCCGTGGATTTCCAGACACTCGAATGGAACAAATCGAACGACCTGCCTTATTTTCTGCTGGTGCCCACGTTCAACATGATCGCCGGCTACCATCACAAGCTGTCCGCCGATCTCACCCAGGATATGGCGAAAACGCGCGATGAAGTCGTGCGCTGGTCGAATAATGATTACGCGCTCGCTCTGGGCAAAGGCGACGCGATGACGCCGGAAGAACACCTCAAGATTGTCGAGCAACTGTCACGCTACATCGGGCTGCGCCCGGAAGTGATCGAAGCGCACAACCTGCGCATTGACGTTCCCACCTTCACCCGCGAACTGCTGCTCGATCAGAAACTGGTCACCGGCCGCCTGGACGGCCGCTTCAGCAGCCCAAATCCCGACGATGATCGTTTCTATGATCCGACGAGCGCCGCCATTCTGCCGCCTTACACCTCGGCGTTCAACAACTACCTGCGCACCGAACTGAACTACAAGTCTGACATGCCCTACAGGGTCTTCGCCTACGACGAAGTCGGCTTTCAGAAGTGGGACTGGGGCAACGCGGAGAAAGGCTTTCCCAGCACGGCGGGCGGGTTGCGGTCCGCCATGATCAAGAATCCGTACATGAAGATCCTGGTGATGGAAGGCTACTACGACCTGGCCACACCCTTCGCCGCTGCGAACTGGACCATGGATCACCTGGACCTCGACGCGCAGTTCCGCCAGAATGTTTCGTACGCCACCTACAACTCGGGGCACATGGTGTACATCGATCGCGCCGAACACAACAAGATGAAAAAGGATCTGGTCGACTTCATGGAGAAATGCTTACCGAAATAGTTCGTGTGGGGACGGGTGCCCTCGCCCGTCCAAGCCGAGCGCAGTTCGGTTGCCTGTCGTCACCGCAACTCTGGATTCGCCATAATGCTGGACGTTTAATGCTTAGCCCATGCTCGCTGCTGCTATCTTCGGGTTGGGAACTTCGCCGGCTGACTTGAAGCCGTTTCAAGCCGGCTCTCCGACCAAGTGGCTCCAGGGGCTGCCCGCCTCTTCCGGCGACGCCGACGCCATTCTCATTTTTGGCGGGGACGGGACTATTCATCGTCATCTTCCAGCGCTGGTGCGGCTGCAGCTTCCTGTGCTGATCGTCCCTGCAGGCAGCGGAAACGATTTTGCCCGCGCGCTGAACCTGCGCTCGATGCGAGACTCCTTGCGCGTCTGGCGTGATTTCGAATCGGGGAAAATTCGAGCGCGGGCCATTGACCTCGGGGTTATCGTTCCATCCGTTGCGCCGGAGCGCACTCACTATTTCTGCTGCGTCGCTGGGTGCGGCCTGGACTCTGCCACCACTCGGCTCGCCAATCACATGCCGCGCTGGCTGCGGGGACACGGCGGCTATGCCCTGGCGCTATTACCGGTGCTGCTCAAATTCCCGGCTTTTTCCCTGCGGCTGACGCAGGTCAATGGCTCGCAATTCAATGACAAGCAGCCTAATGACAACGATCGCGCCGAAGCCGAAAAGCTCACCTTGCTCGCCGCTTTCGCCAACACGCAGTTCTATGGCGACGGCATGCGCATCGCGCCGGAAGCAGATCTCGCGGATGGCAAGCTCGACATCTGCCGGATTAACAAGTTGAGCCCGCTTAAACTGCTCAGCATGTTCCCGACGGTCTACTTCGGGCGTCATCTCCTCCTGCCCGAAGTTGAGTACTCGCGGGCCGAACGAGTCCACGTGCAGACCGAGACTCCGCTCGAGATCTACGCTGACGGAGAGTTTGTGTGCGAGACACCCGCCGAGATTTCAGTTGCCGCAGGCGCACTGCGAGTGATTCATTCGCCGCGCTAGCGTGGTCTCCTGCAGTTCATCGCACAACCACACACTGTCATCCTGAGCGAAGCGAAGGACCTATGTGCTTGACCGCTGCAATGCACAGGTCTTTCGCTTCGCTCAAGATGACCGATCAAATTTATGCCGCGAAGTTACGGACAGGACAGTTAGGCTCGTCGAGTTTTAGCGAACTCGCCCGTACCGCGCATCGAGCGCAATATTCAGTTCGAGTACGTGAACGCGTGGCTCGCCCAGGAATCCCCATTGCCGGTTCTCGGAGTTCTCGAGAACCAGGCGTGCGACTTCAGCTTCCGGAATCTTGCGTTCCGACGCCACGCGTCGAATCTGGAACTCGGCCGCCGCTGGCGAAATATCTGGATCCAGTCCTGATCCCGATGTGGTTACCAGATCGACGGGAATGGGAGTGCCGGGATTCTCGGCTTGCAGCTTGGCAACGTCTCCATTGACGCGAGTAATCAGCTGCGCGTTGGTCGGGCCCAGGTTCGAGCCGCTGGAGGCGCTGGCATCGTAGCCTGCGGCGCCCGCGGCGGATGGCCGCGGATGAAAGTAGCCCGGCCCCGAAAATCGCTGCCCGATCAGCCGCGAACCAACTACCACTCCGTCCTTCCCCTGGATGAGCTGGCCGTTGGCCTGCTTGGGGAAGACTAGCTGCGCGAGTCCGGTCACCAGCAGGGGATACAAGATTCCCAACAGGACCGTCGTCGCGATCGTCATGAGTACCGCGGTAATCAGATTTTTCTTCATAGGTCTTCTCTATAAGTGAATGGTGAACAGTGGATAGCAAAACCAAGCCGCTAAAAACTATTCCTGGCCACTGACCACTGGCCACTGCTCCTACACCAGCTTGATGCCGGTGATGAACATGTCAATCATTTTGATGCCGATGAACGGGACCACCAGTCCGCCAAATCCATACACCAGCAGGTTCTGCCGCAGCAGAGATTCGGCGCTCATCGGCTTGTACGCGACCCCTCGCAGCGCCAGTGGAATCAGGGCAACGATGATGAGCGCGTTAAAAATAACGGCAGAAAGTATTGCGGACTGCGGCGTCTGCAGCCGCATGATGTTCAGCGCATTCAGCACCGGAAATGTTCCGGCAAACATCGCGGGAATGATGGCGAAATACTTGGCCACGTCGTTCGCAATCGAGAACGTGGTGAGCGCTCCGCGCGTCATCAGCAACTGTTTGCCGATCGCTACCACTTCGATGAGCTTGGTGGGATTCGAATCCAGGTCCACCATGTTTCCGGCCTCTTTCGCCGCTTGCGTGCCAGTGTTCATGGCCACGCCCACATCGGCCTGAGCCAGCGCGGGCGCATCGTTGGTGCCGTCGCCGGTCATGGCGACGAGCTTGCCGTCGGCCTGCTCGCGGCGAATCAGATCCATCTTGTCTTTCGGAGTCGCCTCCGCCAGAAAATCGTCCACGCCCGCCTCGCGCGCGATCGCCGCCGCCGTCAAGGGATTGTCGCCGGTGATCATGACGGTCTTGATCCCCATGGCGCGTAGCTGGTTGAAGCGCTCGCGCATCCCGCCTTTGACGATGTCCTTCAGGTAGATCACGCCCAGCGCCCGCTGATTTTCCGCGACCACCAGCGGAGTTCCTCCCGAGCGCGAGATCTGTTCCACGCTCGCCTGAATCTCGCGCGGCAGCGAGGTGCCGAACTGATGCAGGTATTTGATGATGGCGTCGACCGCTCCTTTGCGAATCTCGCGGCCGTCCAGGTTCACGCCCGACATGCGGGTTTGCGCAGTGAAGGGGACGAACACCGCTTCGTGTGAGGCCAGTTCACGGCCGCGCAGGCTGTACTTCTCTTTCGCCAGCACAACAATGGAGCGGCCTTCAGGCGTTTCGTCGGCGAGCGAAGCGAGTTGAGAGGCATCGGCCATCTCGGCTGCGGTAATCCCCGGCGCCGGGATAAACTCCGCCGCCTGGCGGTTCCCGAGCGTGATCGTTCCCGTCTTATCGAGCAGCAACGTGTTCACGTCCCCGGCCGCTTCCACGGCGCGCCCCGACATCGCCAGCACGTTGTGCTGCACCAGGCGGTCCATGCCGGCAATGCCGATGGCGGAAAGCAGGCCGCCAATCGTGGTCGGAATCAGGCAGACCAGCAGAGAGACGAGCACAAATACTGTCTGCGGCGATCCCGAGTAAATCGCGAAAGGCTGCAGCGTGACCACAGCCAGCAGGAAAATGATGGTCAGCCCCGCCAGCAGAATGTTGAGCGCGATCTCGTTCGGAGTCTTCTGGCGTTCTGCACCCTCGACTAAAGCGATCATTCTGTCGAGGAAGGTTTCTCCCGGATTCGAAGTGATGCGGACTTTGATGACATCGGAAAGCACGCGCGTGCCGCCGGTGACCGCCGACCGGTCTCCGCCGGCTTCGCGGATCACCGGCGCGGATTCGCCCGTAATCGCAGACTCGTCCACCGAAGCAACGCCTTCGATGATTTCGCCATCGCCCGGGACAAGTTCGCTCGCGGCCACCATCACGAGATCACCCGAACGCAGCTTCGCACTCGGCACCGTTTCTATGGTCCCGTCCGCCAGCAAGCGCCGGGCCTCGGTTTCAGACCTGGCTTTGCGCAGCGTGTCCGCTTGCGCTTTGCCGCGTCCTTCGGCCATGGCTTCCGCGAAGTTCGCAAACAGCACCGTGAACCAAAGCCAGAGCGTGATCTGCAGATTGAATGCGAAGCTCTTTTGCTCTCGGAATAACAGCACGGTCGTCACCACGGCGCCAACCTCGACCACGAACATGACCGGGTTCTTCATCATGGTGCGAGGATCGAGTTTGACCACGGCGTCGCCCAGCGCGCGCCGGATGATTTTTGCGTCCCACAGGCTCTTGCTTTTCTTTTCTGCCATGTCTTACCTCGGAAAGGCCTGCCTCAGAAAGTTTTCCCTGCCATCATCAGCAGGTGTTCAAGTATGGGCCCCAAACTAAGGACCGGGAAAAATGTCAGCGCTCCCACGATCACAATCACCGACACCAGCAGAATCGAAAACAGGGGCGTAGTCACCGGGAACGTACCCGCCGAAGCGGGCACCGTTTTTTTCTTCGCCAGGTTGCCGGCAATCGCCAGCATGGGAATGATCATGAAGAATCGTCCCACCAGCATCGTGAGCCCGCCCGCGGTGTTGTACCAAAGCGTGTTGCCGTTCAAGCCTCCGAACGCGGAACCGTTGTTCCCCGCCATGGACGTGAACGCATAGAGGATTTGAGTGAGGCCGTGTGGACCCGCATTGCTGATACTCGATGTGCCAAATCCCTCGACCGATGAAATGCCCGTGAGCACCAGGATGATCAGCGGGAAAACCAGCGTGACCAGCATCGCCATCTTCACGTCGTAGGCTTCAATCTTCTTGCCCAGATACTCTGGCGTTCGCCCGACCATGAGTCCGGCGATGAACACCGCCAGCACCACGTAGACCAGGATGCCGTACAGGCCCGCGCCCACTCCGCCGAAAACGGTCTCGCTGAGCATAATGTTGGCCAGCGGCACCATTCCGCCCAGCGGAGTAAACGAATCATGTTGACTGCTGTTAGCGCCACAACTCGCGTCGGTGGTGACGGTGGCGAACAACGCGGAGTTAGCTATGCCAAAGCGCACTTCCTTGCCTTCCATGTTGCCGCCCGGCTGCAGAGCGGTGGCGTGTCGGTCAACTCCGTGCAGCAGAGGATTGCCTCTGGCCTCGGCCCAGTAAGCCGTCGTAACACCGCACAGGAACAGAATCGCCATCGCCGCCCACACCGCCCAGCCGTGACGCTGCGATCCCGTCATTCGGCCTAGCGTGTATGTAAGACCTGCCGGGATCGCGAAGATGGAAAGCATCTGCAGAAGGTTGCTAAGTGGGGTGGGATTCTCAAAAGGGTGGGAGCTGTTGGCGCCGAAAAATCCGCCGCCGTTCGTGCCCAGCATCTTGATCGCCTCTTGAGAAGCAGCCGGCCCTTGTGCAATGGTCTGATCGGTCACCGTGTCCATCACCGGCTTGCCGTCTTGGCCGACCATCGGCTTGCCATCCGCTCCAGTTTTCTGGACCTGCTGCGGCTCGATCAGCTTCGCAGTGTCATACGGCTTGAGGTTTTGCACGGCTCCCTGCGAAACCAGGAGCAGGGCATAGACGATGCAGGCGGGAAGCAGCACCCACAGGATGGAGCGGGTCATGTCGACCCAGAAATTGCCGATCGTCTCTTTTTCCTTGCGCGCGATGCCGCGAACGAATGCGATCGCAAGCGCAATCCCCACCGACGCCGACGCGAAGTTGTGGTAGGCCATGCCAGCCATTTGCGTGAGATAGCTCATGGTGGACTCGCCCGAATAGTTCTGCCAATTCGTGTTGGTGGTGAAGGACGCGGCGGTGTTAAAGGCGAGTGCCTGAGCAACCGCCCCGAACTTCTGCGGATTCAACGGCAGGAACTGCTGCACCCGCTCGATCAGATAAAGCAGCAGCATGGTGGCGCCGCTGAACAGCAGCATGGAGAAAGCATATTCGGTCCAGCGCATCTCGTGCTTTTCATCGACTCCGGTTACACGGTAGAGCAACCGCTCGATTGGCCGAACCGCGGGATCGAGAAAGGTGCGCTCACGGCTGAACACTTTTGCCATGTACGCGCCGAGCGGCTTGGTGATCGCCAGAAGCACAGCCAGAAATACGAAGATCTGTATCCAGCCATTGGTTGTCATTTCAGAATTTCTCCGGTCTCAGCAACGCATAAAGCAGGTAGACCATCAAACCCGCACTTACAATCAGCATGATGATCGATTCAGCGTTCATAGTGATTTGTCCTCAGCGAATTCGATCGCAGAATTGCACATAACCCAGCGATAGCACGAAGAACGCTATCGTGACCACGGCAAAGATCAGGTCTTGCACACAACCTCCTCCAAGTACGGACTAACTTTTCGTTACAATCAAACTCGTTACGATCGAAGCTTGACCAGTATAGCCAAGTTCAGCGGTTCTCATCCTTGCGGAGATCCGGCGTCCACGGCTGCTGCCCATGCAGTGGAAGCGTGAACGGCAATGCGCCCAGCACCATCAGCGCCGTGCGCTTTCCTATTGGTTTTTCCTGCATTCTCTTCTTGAGTCGTTCCAGGATTCATAGGGATCGGTTCTCCACTTCGGCTCACCGGTCCGCGTCGCGTGCGATCAGCTTTCCCCGTGTGTGGCGCGAGGTGTCGGCCCTCCCGGATCAGCGCCACCAGGAACCACAGCAAAAAGCCCTCAGCGAACACGCACAACATGAGTAAAAAATAAATCATGTCCGCTCGGAGGCGGGTCCCGTGCCATCTCGATTAAATTCGGGGCACCATAAAAGGGGAGTAAGGAGTTCGTAAGGAAGTCATAAAGAAAAAGGGCGCTTCCGGCTATTTAGTGGCTTAGGGCGCCAGATCGAGGCCGCCGCAGTGGAAGTAAATCGCGTGGACGAATCCTCTCCATTAGCTTAACGAAGGAACGCGCTTTCCACTTCCAGCTAAAGCGGGACGCGGCGGTCTCCCCGGTTTTCTTTGTACGCGCGGGTCTGACCCACTACACTTGAACCGATAGAGCCATGAGGAAGAGCTTGACGTTGATGCTTCGCCACGCTATGTATAACCTGCGTGGCGGCTTTTTGATTCGCCCGCTCACCATCGCGCTGGCGCTGGGTTGCGCGGGCGCATTCCTGTCGTGGTTGGAAGAAGAGTTTCCGGTCGCCAGCGCCTGGGTGCCCGCTGTCTTATTCCCCTCACACGCCGACCCGCAAGTCGCCCAGGTCATTCTGGCGGGCATCGCCGCCTCCATCATGACGGTGGTGTCGATCGTGTTCGCCATCCTGTTGATGACGCTCACCCTGGCATCGATGCAGTTCTCCCCGC
>Ga0208689_1000134_pt1 | contig 70489 bp, 64 predicted proteins | sample June2015DPH_8_15_FD_184700 | JGI IMG/M metagenome (GOLD analysis project Ga0208689, IMG submission 184700) | Peatland microbial communities from SPRUCE experiment site at the Marcell Experimental Forest, Minnesota, USA - June2015DPH_8_150... | ecosystem: Environmental > Terrestrial > Soil >... | reverse complement strand
GTGGTCGCGGTGACGGATTCTACTGGCAGGTTGGTCATGGAATCTATCCTCGAGACCGAAGCGGCGACGATTCTTCAGTTCTTCGCGGGCTTGCGCGGAACTTTATCGGTGACCTTCGAGGAAGGAACCTGGTCGGCCTGGCTGTACGATTTGCTCAACCCCCACGTCGACCAACTGGTGGTGTGCAATCCACGGAAGAACGCGCTGCTGAAGGATGGAAACAAGAGTGATCGCATCGATGCCCGCAAGCTGGCAGAGTTGTTACGCGGCAACCAACTCAAACCGGTCTACCCTGGCGAAACGGGCGTGCGGATGCTGCGGGAACTATCCCGGAGTTATCTGACCATCGTCAAAGATCTGTCGCGGGTCATGAATGGGTTGAAGGCGGTGTACCGCAGCTGGGCGATACCCTGTGCGGGAAGAGACGTTTACTACAGCCGGAATCGAGCGCAGTGGCTGGCTAAGATCCGGGAAGCCGGCGTACGACGTCGAGCCGAACGACTCTATGAGCAAATGGACATGTTGCAACACTTGCGTCAGCAAGCGCGGCGGGAACTGCTAGCGGAAAGTCGCAAGCATGCCATCACCGCGAAGCTGCGACAGATTCCATATCTGGGACCGATTCGATCGGCGCTGGCGGTGGCCCTGATCCAGACTCCGCATCGTTTCCGCACCAAGCGACAATTATGGGCCTATAGCGGACTGGCCTTGGAGACTCGCATCAGTGCGGAATATCGCTTGGTCGAAGGTCAAGTGCGGCGCTCGAAAAAACTGCTTTCCATTCGAGGCCTGAACAAAGACCATAACCATGATTTGAAAGGTTTATTCAAAGGTGCGGCTACCATGGCCAGTGTGCGCCCTGGACCGTTCCAAGATTTCTACCAAGCTGCGCTGGCCAAAGGCATGAAGCCGACCATGGCGCGTCTCACGCTGGCGCGCAAGATTGCAGCCATTACGCTGACTCTGTGGAAGAAGGGAGAAAACTTCGACGCAGAAAAACTAAAATCGCAAGCCGCTTGAGCGTCTCGGGTGAAGAGCCCTTCCATCTCCGGTGATCTTCTCTGGTGGTGGCCAGTCGGTTCTGGAGACGCTCGGGTTCGAGGGTGAGTATGACTAACGCCTGTAGACGACACGGTGTCTATGACACCCAGTCTCTGTGTAATCCCTATGCCCCCTCGGATAACCCGAAAAAGCACTAGGCCACGAGCCTCAGATAGATCCATGGTTGACACCGTACAACTACGCGGCTTGATTCGTTTCGAAGCTGATCGGCGTCGTCGCTACTAAAACTAAAGAAGATGCAGCTGCTGAGATGGAATAACCCAGGGGCAAAACGCCAGACGAGCGTCTCTATGGCGAGAGGGGCTGGATGTCGCGAACTAAACCCGCGCCTCCGGCGGAGGGAGAAAAATGTTCTTGACATTTCCTTTTATAGATCGCCGAACTCCCACTCGACCCTACCTACCTTAATGGGGCCGCTGGCACCTGAGATAAAGTAGTTGGACATCTTCTTCGGGTCAACAACCGCATCGAACACCTCGTTCACAGGCTTCAGAATGCGCTCCCGCACGTTCACCTCAAAATCCATTCTTGCTCTCCTTTTGGGGTCAATTCTAAGGGATAAGGGACAGTTGGCGTAACCAGGCGATAGCGCCCAGAACCCTCCAGGCGCACTGCCTTGGTGCCAGTGCTTGCATAGCCCAGGCGTTCTGCCGTAGTTCCAATCCAGCGGCATGAGGAGGCCGTCGCCATGGGCAAACAGAGAATCAAACCGAATCACCGTCGCCGGTTGCTTCGACTGCCGGACCTGGATCATCGTAAAAGGGCAGTGCTCAACAGCCTCGGCTCGCCAGCCTCGCGTCCGAGTGTACGAGTACGCCATCGACCAGTTCATCGCCTGGTATACCAAGAATAACGGCAAAGAAAGTGTGATGATCGCAGCTACAGCGGCGAGGGTGCGCATATTTGTCCTCCTTCGGCGGGGGGGGTCTTTCATAATGCATTGACCCCTGGCGCATCTGTGGGAGCGTCACAGAGCATTGCTCCGGGCCGCTTAACGTTTGCATTGCGGTAAATATCCGGATCAGGTTGATACCCCCGCTTTCCGGGATGTCTGTTACCTTTTGTGTATGAAAACGGCGTTGTACGGACGGATCGTCTTTGGCGCGGCGGCGGTGTTGTTCGGCGTCATCGCACTGATGTGGCACGACGCTGATACTTGGCAAAACTTGCAACATATCTGGAGCCTTCCTTTCGGCACCATAAGTGGCGGGTGTCTCATGACCGCTCAAATTGCGGGTGGGATTGGGATACAGTACCCGCGCACCGCGCGCTTGGCTTCGGTCGTACTTTGCGTTGTCTATTCGTGTTTCTCGCTGGCTTGTATCCCTGACATCATTGCCGCATCGAACATCTATGAGCGATACGGTGGGAGCTTCTTCCTGTTCGTTTCCTTACTCTGCGGCGCGATTGCGCTGTACGCTGCGACTGAGGCAAATGCAGCAAGGGCGGTAGTGTTCGGCCGACTGGCACGCCTTGGACTCGGCGTCTGTGCGATTTCCTTTACGCTGGGTCAGATACTCTTACCTCGCGAAACAGCTCACTTGGTTCCAAAGTGGATTCCGCCCAACCAGATGTTTTGGGCGATCCTTACGACGGTCGCGTTTGGACTCGCAGCAATTGCCATTCTCATGAATCGTCAGGCGCGGCTTGCGATGCGCCTGATGACGCTCATGCTGGCACTCTTTGGCGTAATGGTTTGGGTTCCGCACCTGATCGCTCACCCGAAGGCGCATTTCAACTGGTCCGAATGCGCCCTGACTTTCCTTGTTACAGGGACTGCCTGGGTGGTGGCTGATTTAAAGTCTTTTTGATTTAGGCTGTGTTTGCGCGCCGCTCACCGGACAAACGGGATGACACTGTGTCCGTGACAGTGGGGGATCAACGTCTAGAAATCTTGCGGCAGGGTCTATCCGATTTTTTCGACCTACTGAATACGCCCGACAAGCGAGAGGAACTACGCAGCATTATTGAGGCCCTGCGACGGGGAGAAGTTCCCCTACGCTAACCCACGGACGCAGTTGGCGTAACAGTGCGCCGTGAAAGGCGCTGGACTTCAGCGGGTGCACAGCTTGTGGACGTGCTGTACTGCGTCCAGTGCGCTGCGGTCTCGCCGATAGGCGTACTGTTCCGGCTGCAGATCGGCCTCGAAAATGGGTTCGAGAACCAAAACTGCCGCCATTTCCGCCGTCCGATCCCGGATGGCGGGTACCCTAATGGCCGCTGTTTCCCGTCCGGTTTGGGTATGTACACCCGCCGCACGGGAAGTGGTTGATAGGTTCGGCTTTTCAGCTCTTGCGCCAGTTCGTCCAACCATCGTTCTCTTCCATACGCCTCGATGTCCTCGAAGGTTTGGCCGTCGACTCCTGCTGCTCCGCCATTGGCCTTGCAGCGTTCATAGGTGAATGCCAAGACATCTTTCCGGTACACCTTGTCGTACAGCGCGTAGAAACGAAAGTCGGGCGATTCCTTCGCTTTTGCGTGCAACGCCGTCTGCAACTTCTGAACACTGAATGGAGTTGTTAGGCTCATCGCCAATCCCTCGGTCCTTTGTCGCTTCTTGCGTTCGTCTTTAACTGAGGCCCCTTCCCTCCACCCGCATTACCCGGCTTCATCGGTCGTACGAGCCTCTCCGCCACCCCATACGGGCCGGCCTGTCTCTCGCGAGTTGCCAGTTGATCGATACCACGATCACCGCTGGGGCTTCCCGTGTTGCCTCTGGTCTCCTATGCGTACATGCCATCGCCATTACCCCGGCAGGTCCAATGGAGCTTGTTCGCTCGTCTGTCTCCATTGCCAGCGGCCTTCCCCGTGTAACAGTAAGGTCGGCTCCTGCAATTGTTTTTTCGAGGCCTGCTCAGCGTTCACTCACGTTACGGCCTGCACGCTCGCCGAGTCGCCATGCGACCCTTTACACCGAAAGCTCCGACAGGTTTGTTACCTCCGCCGCCGCCAACGGGCACACCCTTGGAACCATCGACAGGGGAGTGCACGGTCTTTAGTTTGCTCGTGCCAAACCACCCGGCATATCCCGATCCTGCATGAGGAAGTTCACTAGCTTGTCCTACTCTGCCCTCCAAATCAAATCTGGAGGTCAAGAAGCGTTATGAGCGCGCCTCATAACGCACTTTCTGAAACTCATTGGACAAATTTCACAGACGAGAATCTTCTTAATTTAACACGCGGCTCAGTTGGGAGAAATCTTCCCCTCCGCCAACCGTAATAAGCGCCCTTCAAGTCGAAGGCCTCGTCGCCCCGGCAGGCGTTGCGTCGCAGTGTTACCAAGTTCATCTGGCATTTGGCTGTCTATGGATCTCTCCATCGGTACCGAATTCGGAATGCCCAAGAAGGAGCCACAGCCCTCTGAACGGCCCGTGAATCCAAAGGTGGCCGCGGAGTTTCTGCAGATGCACGTTAGGAGTGTGACGCGTCTCGCTGGGGTCGGACACATTCCCGGCCATCCGATCGGATACGGTCAACGCAAGAGATGGCTCTTCTACATCTCGGAACTAGACGAGTGGCTGCGAGCTCAGGTATGCTCCGATTCATCCCGGCGTCGTCAAGGCAAGGGAGGACAAGTTGCCTAGACGAAACCGTTATCAGTTTGGAAGTCTTGAACTTCGCAAGAGAACCAAAGGCCCGGATGTATGGCTATTCCGCTACTGGGATCGACAAAATCCATCGGCGACACGACCCTCGATAACTCTGGGCACGGTCGAAGATTATCCAACGCAGGCGGATGCGAGACGTGCGGCCGAAGGTCTCCGACTCGAAATCAACCATGGCTTACCGGTGCGCGAGGCCGTTACTTTTCAAGGCCTGATCGATCGCTACATCAACGAAGAGATCGAGAAGGGCGACCTCGCCCATACGACAAGGGAACCCGATCTGAATCGGATCAACAAACACATCTCCCCGAAATGGGGCATGTGCCTGCTAGCGGAGGTGAAACCTTATCCCGTCCAAGAATGGCTCAGAAAACTGCCGATGGCCCCCAAAACCAGAGGGCACATTCGCAGTCTTATGTACCGTTTATTCGAGAAGGCCATGCTCTGGGAATTGATACCGTTGGAACGCAATCCGATGGGTTTGGTCGAACTCAAGGGAGTCAGCAAACGTCTGAGGCCTCCTCGCATTTTGACGGAGGAGGAATTTGGCGCTCTCCTCAATCAGCTTGCTCATCCCTATCTCTGTATGGTCCTCCTCGCCGGATGCACCGGACTTCGCATCAGCGAAGTGATGGGCCTGCGGTGGACCGGAATCAACTTCGAAACCTTGGTTATCGAAATCAGAGAGGGGTACGCTCGCAGCCAAGTGACGAAACTGAAATCCGAGTGCTCCCAGGACGAATTACCGTTGGATCCGGATGTCGCAACCATTCTCCTCGAATGGAAGCGGCTTTGTCCCGCGACGGAAGGCGACTGGGTTTTTCCCAGTCCACGAACAACGATGCCCTACGATTCTGGCTCGCTGCGGAAGAAGGTGCTCCAGGCCGCGGCGTTACGTGCCAAGATTCAGGGACGGATCGGATGGCATACGTTTCGTCACAGCTATCGTGCCTGGCTCGACGAAACGGGTGTCCCCCTCGGCGTACAGCAGAAACTCATGCGTCATGCCAACATCTCGACCACGATGAACGTCTATGGCGGAGCCTTCATGGAATCGAAGCGCAAAGCCAACACCTCCGTCGTGCAGCGCGTGTTGGTTCAAGACCGCACCAAATAGCAAAAGGCCGTCACTTGGACGGCCTCTGCTTTCACGTCTCAATTCTTATTGGACCATTTCAGACCACAATCAAAAATCCAAATTCCTCGTAACTCTATGATTGCGTTGGTTGCGGGGGGTGGATTTGAACCACCGACCTTTGGGTTATGAGCCCAACGAGCTACCAGACTGCTCCACCCCGCAGTTCGATCATAAACTATGGTTACGACATCGTCAAAGTTTCGCCATCTTTCAAAACTGGCTCAGAGCCTTTATGCCGCTTCCATACTGGTTCAGGCTCCTCATTGTGGGACTTTACCCCTTAGCCAGATTGCCGCATCTAAGAGTTGAATCTTGGCATCGAACAAAAGCCAGGATTTTCATGTACCAAGAAACTAAGATTGCTTTGCAGTTAAGGAGAACATCATCTATGGCCAAGAAAGATCCCAACGCAAAAGCACCCACCGGGGAGCGAGGGACAGTGAGCGCGCAGCCTCGCCTTCATCAGCGTGCCGCCGAAATTCAACACTATGGTACCGTCTCGCACATGTTGCCTCTCGACTTGGAGGAGCCGGTCCGCCTGGAAATGACCGAGCAACTTAACCTTCTGTTAGCCGATACCATGACCCTCCGGGACCTCTACAAGAAATCACATTGGCAAGTGGCGGGGCCAACTTTTTATCAGCTCCATCTCTTGTTTGACAAGCATTACGGAGAGCAATCGGAGATTGTGGATACGATCGCCGAGAGGATCCAACTTCTGGGGGGCGTCTCGATTGCCATGTCCGCCGACGTTGCGGAGACTACGCGCATTGAGCGTCCGCCGAAGGGCAGGGAAGAAGTCCCGGTGCAGATTTCCCGTCTATTGGACGCCCATCAGATCATCATCAGCCACTGCCGCGAGTTGGCACGCCGGGCTGACGAACTGGGCGATGATGGCACCAACGACTTGGCGGTCAGCGACGTGCTACGCGCCAATGAATTGCAAGTCTGGTTTCTCAGCGAGCACTTGGTGGACGAGCCACTCGTGCACGCGGAAGATTCGCGGCTGCGCAACGCTAGCTAGAAATTAGGCACAAATGAAACGAGCAAGCTGCCTTCGCGGAGCCTGCTCGTTTATTATCGTCGAGCGTTTGCTGTTCCGGTGGCTATGTCCGGCTGCCGGTTTGCAATTTGTCGTGGTCGTAGTATTCGTAAGCCGACATTGGTTTCTCGCCGCCCTTTTTCCACGTGCGCGAGTCCTCGGGTAATTTTCCCAGTACCTTCGCCATTTCGCGGATGTGCATTGCGACGGTGCCGCAGCACGCGCCAATAAAGTTGATGCCGATGTCGCGGGCCTGCAGCGCATAGTCTCCCATTTCCTTCCGCGTGAGCTGCAACGGATCCAACGCGTAAGGAAACTCTGGCAAGCTCGTGAAGTCTGGCTTTTCACGGGGAGTGCGGTATGCGACCGGCTGACACGCCAAATAACCCGATACCGCTTCCCGCATCTCTTCCATCGGCCCTAGGATATGTTCTGGCGGCCGCAGGCAGTTCATGCCAACAATGTCCGCGCCCGCGTCGAACAGCGCTTTCGCCGCGTCTGCTGCGCTCTTGCCCTCGGCGGTTTCATCCTTGTTCTCGAAACAGATTGTGATCATCGTGGGCAAGCCCGTTTTCTTCCCGCGCTCGACCGCAATCAGCGCTTCCCCAAGCCAGGAAAAGGTTTCGCCGATGATAAAGTCCACGCCTTCCTCAACCTGCACAGCCAGTTGTTCGTCGAATGTTTTCCGTACGCGATCGGCCGCCGATGCGTTTCCCGGTTCGTACATCCACGTCAGACTCAGGTTGCCCGCAACCAGGCAGCGATCGCCCGCAACCTCGCGCGCAATGCGTACGGCCGCACGATTCAAATCCTCCAACCGGTTCTCCAGTCCCACGGTTGCCAGCTTGTCGCGGCTTGCATAGAAAGTTAGCGCTTGCAGCACTTCAGATCCTGCTTCGCGAAATTCCACGTGCAATTCGCGCAACGCGTCCGGATGCGCAAGCACCACCTCCGGGGTGAACGGACCCGCGCGCACCCAACCGCGCTTCTCCAGTTCCAGCAGATATCCGCCATCTCCTAACACCGGCCCTTCTTTCAGCCTTTCCAGAATGCCTTTCTTTTTCATGCTCGCTCCTAAATTGTTCGATTGTCGTAATATCCGATTTCCGCCGCGACCGGACGCTCGCGGTTTAAGTCATCCTTCACGCTGCCACTTCCTTGAATCGTCCCTTCTTCCAATCGCGCAGCGCCTGCATCGCCGCATTCCGGCCGGGCGCACCCGTAACCCCGCCACCGGGATGCGCTCCCGCTCCGCAGAGATAAAGCCCACGAATTGGAGTACGATACTGCGCCCAGCCCGGCACCGGACGCATGAAGAAGAGTTGTTCCAGCCGCAAATCGCCGTGGAAAATATTGCCCTCGGTCAGTCCGTAGGTCCGCTCCAGATCCAATGGCGTAAGCACCTGCCGAGCCACAATCGCGCTCGGCACGTTGGGCGCATACTCGGCAATCTTTTTCACTGCACGATCACCCAGCAGTTCGCGCTTGTCATCCCAGTTGCCCTCGTGCAGCTTGTAAGGGACGTATTGCACAAAGCAGGTCAGAATGTGTTTGCCCGGTGGCGCGAGCGAACTGTCCGCATTCGATGAGACTACGCAGTCCACCCACAGCCCTTCGGGAATCTCGCCAAATTTTGCAATGTCATAGCATCGCTCTGCAAACTCCAGCGACGGTACCAGCGTGTAAAACGTGCGCTCCAGAGGCGATGCATGCGGCGATGTTCCCGTAAACCGCGGCTCTTCCGCGAGCACCAGGTTTACCTTCGCGCACGGTCCGTCCATGCGGATGCCGCGCACCGCAAAGAGAAAATCTTCAGGCAGCTCGCACGGCGCAATCATCTTCAAGAATGTTCGCTTGGGATCGGCGTTCGAAAGAATCATCCGGCCGCGCAACTCAGTGCCATCCTCCAACACAACGCTGTAGGCTCGACCGTTGTGCACCTCAATGTGTGCCACTGCGGTGGAAGTTCGAATCTCCACGCCCAGCTTTCTTCCAGCCGCCGCCAACGCCTGCGCGATCGATCCCATGCCGCCCATCACGTGCCCGTAGAAGCCCTGCAGTTCGTGCTCGCCGCCGCTGAGCAAATGAAACAGCAATCCGATCGCCGTTCCCGGCTGGTACGGTCCACCATGTTTACCATACACATTGTTCGCCAGGAACATCGTCTTCATCTTCTCGGATTCGTAGTTGTGATCGAGAAACTCGCCCAGACTTCCAGTGAGAAACGAAATCAGTTGCGCAATCTCTGCGCTGGAAATTCCGCGAAACCGTTTGCCCACGCGAAACAGATCGCTCCATCCGCCTACCGTCGACGTATCTATCTCCGGCGGCGGCTCCATGAAAAATGGCTGGAGGTATCGCGCCAGCTTCTTCAGTTGATCGTCGACTTCGACAAAACGCGCGGCATCTTTTGCGGAGATCTTGCTGAATTCCGCTTTTGCCCGCTCCCGATCCACCCACCAAGGAACCACGTGTCCATCAGGGAACGGAACCTGAATCGCGGGGTCGCAGGGGACCATGCGCAATCCGTGATCAGCGAGACACAACTCTGCGATCACTTCGGGCCGCAGCATGCTGGCAATATAAGACGTAGTTGAAACCCGACAGCCGGGCGCGATCTCTTCGGTCACACAACATCCGCCGACAATTTCGCGTTGCTCCAGCACCAGCGTGGAAAGCCCGCCGCGTGCCAGATACGCAGCCGCCGTCAACCCGTTGTGGCCGCCGCCGACAACGATTGCGTCATAGACGGAGCTGGAACCTGGTTCTACCAAATCTGACCCGAAGTCATGCTGCGTATCCCCGGACGCCATACGTTACTGCATCAGGCAACAAAAATGAAGTTGAAAGTTATGAGACTCTCCGTTATGCTTCCGTGACTTGGAGTCATTCATGGCTGGAATCGCTAGCAATGCCGTTGAGCTACCACGCTACATAAGCCGCCACGCACACCGACCTCGATCCGAGGCCAAGCGCTCTCGCATCGTCGACATCGCCATGCAGTACTTTGCGGAGCACGGCTATCACGCGGCGCGCGTCGGCGACATGGCGGCGACATTGGGCATTGCCAAGGGCTCGATTTTCCAGCACTTTGGTAGCAAGGACGGCCTCTTCTTCGAGGTCTACAAGCGTGCCGTGCGTTCGTTCCCGAAATATCTGGACGCGCTCGCCGATGTGCGTGCCGCTGGCTTCTTCGATGTTCTGTACTATTGGCTGGTCCGCACCGAACATTTGCTGCACGAAGACTGGATTCCCTATCGCATCTCTCTGCTCGGCAATTACGGCACCGATCTGGTGTTGAAGCGTGAGATCAACCGCTTTCTGATTGCGGAAGATCCCTACGGAACAGTCGCCTTCGTGCGTTTTGGCCTGGAACGAGGTGAGTTGCGCAAGGACATGGATGTTGAAATGATTGTTTCCATCCTGGATTGGACCATGGAGCGATTCCAGGATGCCCTGCTTACTGCCGAACTTGATCCCGGCCTGTTCCGCAGGCAGGGTGAGATGCCGGAGAAGAAAGAAGCTCGCATTCGGCAGTTTCTCGCCGTCTTGCGGCGTGCCGTTGGCGTTGCTTCTGCAACTCCGGCCCCTGGCCGTAGTGAACCACGGAGAATCGCCGTCGCGAACCTTATCGCCAAACCGAATGTGCCATAGCTCGGCTGGCAGAACACAAATCAGTATTCAGATTCCACAGTGAGAAAAATCGAGACCATGCAATCGTCAATCGAGCAGATACTCTCCAGTTACGACGACCACGCTCCGCTGTCGCAGGCTTCTACCATCCCCGCAGCCTGGTATGTCGATCCTCGCATTGCGGAACTTGAGCGTCTGAATGTGTTCAGCAAAACGTGGCAACTCGTTGCGCGCACCGATCACGTGAAAGGTCCGGGCCAGTTCATCGCCACCACCGTCGCCGGCGAGCCCATCGTTGTGGTCCGTGGTAACGACGGCATCCTGCGCGCCTTCTACAACGTTTGCCGTCATCACGCCGCTGCGGTGGTAACTCAACCTTGCGGCCACGTCGCGCTTTTGCATTGTCCATATCACGGCTGGAACTATGGCCTCGATGGCTCGCTGAAAGGCATGCCGGAGTTCGAGGGTGTGCAGAATTTTGATCGTGCGCAGAACGGCCTCGTCCCCATTCGAGTCGAGACCTGGGAATGCTTCGTCTTCATCAACCTCGACGCTCACGCAGCGCCCTTAGCCGACTTTCTCGGCGGCCTCGCCAAGCGCGTCGCCCCTCTCGGCATCAGCAAACTCCACTACTTCGACCGCCGGACCTACAACATTCATTGCAACTGGAAAGTCTTCGTTGACAATTATCTCGACGGCGGTTATCACGTCCCGCATCTGCATAAAGGACTGAACTCTGTCCTCGATTACAAGCAGTACACCATCGAGAACGAAGACCGTTATTGCCTGCAATCCAGTCCGATGGTTGCCTCCGACGAGGATGCCGCTACCGGAGCCGCACGCAAGGGCGACCGCGCCTGGTATTTCTGGCAGCATCCCAACCTGATGATCAACTGCTACGAAGGGTACATGGACACGAATCGCGTGATCCCCGTCGATGTTGACCACTGCAGCGTGATCTTCGATTTTTATTTCGCCGACATCGGCGACGCGAGCCGCGAATACAACGCGCAGTCGGTGAACGTCGGCAATCGGGTACAGGAAGAAGATCTCGGCATCTGTGAGGACGTGCAGCTTGGCCTGAAGTCGCGCGCCTACCGCGCCGGACGTCTCTCCGTTCGCCGCGAGGCCGGAGAACAATTATTTCACTGCCTCCTCGCCGCCGATCTCAGGCGCGGCTTGGAGTCTTCGTCAGCAGCGGCCGATTAGAAGTGTTGATTTGATATGAAGAGATCAGACTCTCTAGAGACGTAGCTCGCTACGTCTTTCCCCTCATTGATGATCCCTGGCAATCGTCTCCCGCCAGGACTTCGACTTGATCATCTGCCCGTCTTTCAGCAACTCTCGCGTGTATTTGTAATAAAAATTCTTCTGATCGGTTGTCACCAGCAAGTGCCCTCGCCAGGCCAGCGTGCGGCCCATCAGTGCGAAAATGGTCTCCGCCTCGCCCCGCACAGAGCTGGTCTCTGGATGCGCGTCATCGGCTTCGTACGTCAGATTCTCGTAATCCGTTTCCGTCCCCCAAGGATACTTGCCTCCTTCTTTTCCCTTCCAGTGCACGGTCGTCTTATGGCGAGCCTCATCGCGCTCGACTGTCCACTCACCTGGCCAGGGGAAGCCTTCGCTCTTAACGTCAGTGCGCTCCTCGGAAGGTTCGGGCGCTGAAAACGCAGGCGGAGCAACGCCGTGCTCAGGCACAACCGGCAACACGATCCGCGACCCATCGTTTCCACCAAGTTCCAACGAGGTCGTCATGGAATAAGGCGTAGGCAACATCATCGGCCACAATGCGTTTGAGATCGCTACGCGAATGCGGTGGCCTTTGGAAAACACCCACGATGTTAAATGCATCTCAATATCGAGGGCATAGACTTTACCTGGATCGAGATCGCGGGGTTCGCTCATCGAGTCTCGTTGCGCGCCGTTTATCCCCGCTCCAGTGATTTGCGTGACCGTTCCGTCCGGCGCCACATCCGAGAGCCGCGCAAACCAGTCAGCCAGCGATGCCGTCGCCGAGGCCCGCAACAAAGCGTACGGACGCCCCAAGATAGCCATATCGTCTGGCAACGGCGCTGAGTCGTACACCAGACTGAACGCATCCACCGGCCGTACATCGCTCAACAACTCTCCCCACCAAAATCCCGCTTCGACGCCAACCGACGGCACATACTTGAGCTGATGCGTATCTGCGTGCGCCGTTGTCTCCGCCAGTGCGTGATTGGGTTGCAGAAATAAAGTTGATGCCTGCTCCTCCTTCGGCGGCCAAACATCTTCTCGTCGCCACTCGCCAGGCACAATTTCAAGATTCGGATCCGGCGGGTGCCAGTGCTGCATATAAACGACCAGCCGCGGATCTTGTTCCACACCCGTGTCGCGGCCCTTGAGCCAATGATCAAACCAGAGCACTGCCTGGTTGCGCCACTCAATCTGCGGACCCGGCACGGCATCGTTCGGAAACGTATGGTTCCACGGCCCAACGATCGCCTTCACCGGCCCGCTCGATTGCATCAACGTGTCGGTCACGTTATCGCGATAACCATCCAGCAATCCGCCGATCAGAAAACTTGGAATTGTAATTTCCTTCAGCGGCCGCACCCGCTCTCGCCAAAACGGTCCGTCATGCTGATGCTTCAGATAAAGTAGCGACCATGGCGGAGTCTCGAATCGTGGCCCTAGAACTTTTTCGTCGAGCGTGTAATCCGGCGCGCCCGTCCATCCCTCCGCCATATCCATGTTCAACTCGAACTCATCAATGTGCGCGATCCCATCCAGGTAGTGCACATCGTCGTGAAACAGTTCCGCGGTCGCGTCCACCGCCAGAATCGCCTTCAAGGCCGGCGCATGACGCATCGCCATCTGCAGCGCAGTGAATCCGCCCCACGAGATGCCGAACATTCCCACGTTCCCATTCGACCAGCTTTGGTGAGCCAGCCACGCGATCACCTGCTCTCCATCCACTTGCTCCTGTTCGGAATATTCCCGCTCCGGCGGTGTGCCCTCACTCGCTCCGAATCCTCGAATATCCACCCGCACGCTCACGTATCCCCGCCGCGCAAAGTAAGCATGCTTGGGATAGTCGCCCGCGGCCGTGCCATCATCTTTACGATATGGCAAATATTCCAGCAGGGCAGGGAACTTTTCGCCTGGCGTCGCTCCGTCCGGCATGTAAAGCGTTGCCGCCAGTCGCACTCCGTCTTTCATCGGGATCCACGCCTGCTCCATGCGGACTCCATACGCAGGTGGAGACGGAGGTTCACTGGCAACCGCATCCGTAAGAATGACGAGAAAAGTAAGTGACCTGACGAGAAGACCCCAGGCTATCCAACCGCGGGCTTTTCTGATCAACGCAATCTCCTGAACGCTTAGGTGGAATACGAAATCATTCCGGCGTCGAGTCTTGCTCCCGCCGCATCGCACGCAGATCAATTCCCAATTGCTCCGCCTTCTTATAAAGATGACTGCGCTCCAGACCCAGCGCCTTCGCCGCCAGACTCACGTTCGAACGGCTCCGCTTCAACTCCGCCAGAATGACGTCGCGCTCGAAGGCATCAACACGCTCGGCCAGCGGTCCCGACGCAAATGTGGAAGAAACCGCAACACCACCACTCCCGGTTTTCGGCAGAGCTATCTCCACGGTCGCAAGATCTACCTGACCGTCGGTCGCAAGCAGCATCAGCCGCTCCACCATGTTGCGCAACTCCCGCACGTTTCCCGGCCAGCCGTGCGACTGCAACGCCGCCATCGCGTCTGCCGAAAACGGAACCGCCTTCCACCCATTCAGCGCACCCACTTGCGCCGCGAAATGTCCCACCAGCGCCGGAATGTCCTCCCGCCGCTCCCGCAATGGTGGCAGCACCAGCGGAAAGACATAAATCCGGTGAAATAAGTCTTGGCGGAATTTGTCCTCGCGCACTCTGGCTTCCAGATCGCGATGGGTCGCCACCACTACCCGCACGTCCACGCTCACTGGCTTGTCGCCACCTATGCGCTCCACTTCTCCTTCTTCCAGCACTCGTAGCAACTTGGCCTGCATGGCCAGCGGCATATCGCCAATCTCGTCCAGAAAGATCGTGCCCTGATCCGCCTGCTCGAACTTTCCAATGTGCCGTCCCGCCGCCCCGGTGAATGATCCTTTCTCGTGTCCGAAAAGCTCCGACTCAATCAGCTCCGCCGGAACCGCCGCGCAATTCAACGTCACAAACGCTCCGCCGGCCCGCGCGCTGCGTTCATGAATCGTCCGCGCCACCAGCTCTTTTCCCGTGCCCGTTTCTCCCAGAATGCAAACCCGTGTTTCACTCGCCGCCACGCGTTCCACTTGCGCCATCACGCGCTGCATGGCCGCGCCTTGCCACACAATTTCGTGCTTTCCCAGCCGCTGCTTGAGCTGCCGGTTTTCGCTTTCCAGCCGTTGCAGCTTCAGCGCGTTCTCTACCGTCAGCAAAAGTTTTTCCGTTGAGATCGGTTTCTCCAGAAAATCCAGCGCGCCCAGTCGCGTGGCCCGCACCGCCATTTCAATATCTGCCTGCCCTGACATCATCACGACCGGCACGGTCACGCCCTGGGCTTTCAATTCTTCCAGCAGCGCCAGTCCGCCCCTTCCGGGCATCACAACATCCGAAAGGATCACGTCGAACTTTTGTGCCTTGGCCAGTTCCAGCGCCTTGGCCGCGTTGTCGCATACCGTGGCCTCGTGCCCGGCCAGCCGAAACGCCCGCGACAACGATGCCAGCGTGTTCGCTTCATCGTCCACAATCAGCAGATGTGCTTTCGTTGGCAACCGTCCTCCATCGTTGAATCATTCCATTCGAAGGTTCGCGCCGGAACTCAGCCCCGCGGCAACTCGATCACAAATGTTGTACCTCGTCCCGGCTGGCTCTCCACGCGGATTCTTCCTCCGTGATCGCTCACCACCGACTGCACGATAGCCAGCCCCAGTCCAGTGCCATGTTGCTTGCTCGTATAGTAAGGAGTAAAGATGCGCTCACATTCCTCCGTTGTGAGCCCCGAACCGGTATCCGCAACCTCGATCAACACTTTGCCATCTTCCCCACGCGTGCGCAGCGTCAATGTTCCGCCTTGCGGCATCGCATCCATGGCGTTCAGCACAAGATTTGTAATTGCCCGGTGTAACAATTCCGCATCCGCCGCCACAGGTTCCAAGCGTGGGTGCAGTTGCAGTTCACAACTGATCTTCGCACGCCCCGGTGCCTCCAGCTGCGCCTGAAAGAGTTGTGCCACGCCTCGAATCACATCATTCACCTGCATCGGGTGCAACTGCGGCTGCGGCATCTTGGAGAATTCGCTGAACCTCCCGATGATTCCCTTCAGATTCGATATCTCCGCCAACAGTGTTCTCGAACTCTCCCGGAAAACTTCTTCGAACTGCTCCGGATTCTGTTGCCGCGCCCGCACGAGATTCTCCACCGTAAGCTGAAGTGGAAACAGCGGATTCTTCAACTCGTGCGCTAGCCGTCGCGCCAGTTCGCGCCACGCCGCCACACGTTCGGCTTGCACCAGCCGCTCTTTTTGCCCTAGCAACTCGGCGGTCATTCGATTGAAGGAGTCGGCCAGCTGCGCAAGTTCATCCCGCCCGGATACAGCTACTCGCGCATTCCAATTGCCCGCCGCGACTTCCTGCGCGGCCTGCGCCAGTTGCTCCACCGGCCGGGTCACCCGCGCCGCGGCCCAACTGCTTAGAAGAATGGCCAGTACAATTCCTCCGCCTCCTACCAGCAACGCCGCCGAGCGGATATGCCGCTTTAACTCAACATAGGTGCGCCGCGAGTTGCCGATCAGCAGGATCGCCAGCAGCGGATGATCCTTGCCGGCATCCGTGCCCAGCAGCGGAATCGCATGGAACACTTCATCATCGGCCTGGTTCCCCGACCATGGCACCACCGCCGTCATTTCCTGCCCGTACTGCCGCACAGCGTCAATCAGCGGCTGCAACTTTTCTGATGAACGCATCTTCTCCGCGGAAGACGTAGATGGATCGATCAGCAAATCAGCAGAGAAATGGTCGCCGCGATTCTGATACAACAAAGCTCTCATTCCCGCGGGTAAGTCCAGCCCAGAGAGAAAGTTCTTGTCCAGGCGTCGCCCGCCGATCACATATACCGGCCGCTCTCCCACCCGTGTTGCACGCACCGCAAACAATCCCAGCACGGTTCCTTCCTGCAGCGGCTCCTGCTTCAGGAACGGTCCCTGCTCAATCGCTGTTGAAAAACTGCCGAACGCTTCCTCCGGATATCCAAACTTGGCCGGCCACTGCGCCGAAGAAACGATCGTTCCACCGCCTTCCACGAATTCGAGAAAATCGAGTTGGCTATTCTCCGCTGTCGATTTCGCCAACTCGAAATAGGGTCCCGAATCCGCCGGCGCGCGGCTCAAGGCGAAAGTCATGCGGCTTACCGCTTCCGATCCAGCAATAGCCTCCACCCTGCGTTGGACCTCGTCGCCCTGCCGGTTGAACTCATGCCGGAACTGAGTCACCAGTGCCGCGGTTCTTTCATCGTCGCTCCGTGCAAAGGCCCGCCGCGTCACCTCTGACACCAACCATGCCACCGCCGCCACTGAGAGGAACACGGTCAGTGCGAAGACGGCCAGCAGTTTGCGGCGAAACATCATGGTCTATCTTTTCCCATCCAGACTTCATCCAGCCGCCAGCTTCCATCCGCTGCCGGCCTCCAATCGTTCAGCACCGGGCACGACGCATATTCCTCCGGAAGATCAAACAGTGGAATTATTCGCTGCCCTGCCAGCAGCGCCAGTTCGGCAGCATAAAGATCCTCCCCCGATTCTCCTCTCGGCTTTGGCATCGCCAACCCCAAGGTCTCCGCTAGGTTCGCCAAAGCGATCCAGGGATCGGCCGAAGCCAAAGGAATCCTTACCAACCGCAGATCCGCTGTCGCCGCGGTCGTCGGCTGCAACACCAGGCCCGCATCCTTGGCGTTGAGCGCCACACGCTCCACCAGTACCCGCGCCACTGAATCGTTGGCATCATATCCCACCGTCCAGTTCGGCGCTGTGCTAACCTGTTCGCGCTCATGGCGGGCTCGTTTCAGATCCGCATCGGTCGAAAACGTGAATCCGTAACCGCTCATCCAGTTCGGCAGGAGACTCGCTGTTGGTTGTCCTGCGCCTTGCAGCAACACGCTCTTCATCGAACCTCGGTCTACGCTAAGCGCCAGCGCAGACCGCAACGACTTTTCGTTCGCCGTCTTCGGATCGCCACTGAAAGCCAGTGCCACCAGTTCCATCGGTTGCGAACTGCTCACCCAGCCGCCCTCCATGGCTACTCGATGCCCCTGTTGCGGCGCTACCTCCACCAGATTCGCTCTCCCCAATTCGAGTTCGTTTAATTGCTCATGGAAGTTCCTGCCCATTTCCACTTCGATCGCATCCACGAATGCTCGGCCCCGCCAATGGTTTTCTTCCGCGCCCAACGTCAGCTTCTTCCCAGCCTGCCAATCCTCAATGTGGAACGGACCGGTCCCGCTTAACTTGCCCCCGCCGTTCTTCTTCGCAATGCTGTTGCGAGTGAGCGCAAGTTCCGCCGGCAAGTCCGGATCGCTGTGATCGAGCTCCACCACTACAGCTTCACCTTCGGCAAAGACCTTCCATGACGGATTCGCCGTTCGCAGAGAAGACGCCGCAATTTCTGCGGTCAGCGCGGTTCCGTCGTGAAAGCGCACACCGTGGCGCATACGGAATTGCCATCGCTGGTTTCCGGGCCCAAACTGCCAATCGACCGCAAGCGATGGATGGAGTCTCCCTCGATCATCCAGGGTGACCAGCGTCTCGAAAATGAGAGCCAGCACATTGCGCCGCGCCAATGAATCCGCCTGCGTTGCATCGCACGGATCGAGTGAGGCTGGCGCTTCCCGCATCGCGATGCGCAACGTCCCACCATACTGCGGACGAGTCTCCGCTGCGCCTGCCTTTATGAGCAGCGCCATCAGCAATAGGCTACTGGCTACAAGCCGCCGCCAGCCGAAACGCTTCATAAGCTCCCGTCTCCCGGTTTCTGACGACGGCGACCGCACTGTCGCCCTTCGCCTCCGTCCACAGCGCCGTGATCTCGCCGGGAAAATCTAGCGCCGCACTCACCGGCACCGGAGCGCGGTCCGCGATCTCATAAGCCCGCACGGAATCTGCACCGCTGTTGCCAGCATTCTCCCCCGCACCCGTCGCCAGCGCCTGCCAGCCCGATCCGCACGCCGTCTTCACGCTCGCGACATCGCTGCCCCAGCCGAGCTTCGCCGCCTGATCGGTTACTCCATCCACCAGATGGATCTGTCCGTCGGTCCCAGCGAACAACCACAGCAGGTATTTCTCACGCGGTAGTGCAGCCGCCGAATAAAATTTCCCAACGGTCGAGAGTTTCCCAACGCCCGGCGCCAAAGCTCCGGTAAAGAAATTTCGCGTCGCCGAATAAAACGCACCCAACGGCTGCACAGACGGGCCTCCTCCAAACGATGGAAAACTCGCAGCAGCTGTTGCTACCAATGGCCACGGATCATCACTCTCGCGGCAGTTCAGCGTGAGCGGCAAGCTCGCCGTGCTCCTACAGAACACGCCAGGAAGATAAACGTCCAGCAAGTGATCCTTGGCCGCGGCCTCCATTACGCGCCCGCGCAAATCCCGCGGCCAGGGACGCGCATGCGTGATTCCGAGCCTCTGATCGAGCTCCCACTTTCCGTTCTTCAGCCGATAGATCGAAACCTTCTCGCCGTCGAGCACCGCTATCTGCCTGGGCGCGCTGTCTTCCTCCAGAATTAGCACATCCAAAATGCGGTCCTCCTGCGCCCATAGTGGAATCTTGCGAAGGCTGACCGGCATGGACTCGTGCGCGAATCCGGCGTTGTCTCCGCGCGGCACCGATACCATTACCACTGCCGATGCGCCCGCTCCCTGGTGAATCTCCGCCACCCACACGCAGGACTGAGCATTCTCCGAAAGCGACACGGCTGCCGACGCCGCTGCCTGCTCCGGCTTGGCCGGACGCACCCCCAGCGCTTCCAAATCAACGCGCAGCTCGCCGCTGATCGCATCCACATTCTTTGTCCATAGAGACGAACGGTTCTCCACTGTGACCGCGACCGCTCCCGGCCCGGTGACCGCCACAATCTTTTGTGCCAGTTGCTGGGCGGGACCGCTCCACTCAGTCGCGGCCGCGATCCCAACAGGAACGGAACAGAAGAAGAAAAGAACCAGACTTAGCTTCAACGATTGGAATGCATTTTGAATAGCATGGCGCATCGTGTACCTATTACCGTCAAGGTGGCACGTGGAAGTGGCCGGTGGGCCAGTGGCCAGAAATGCTGACCCCTGATCATCGGCCACTGCCCACTATCTTTGCTGTTCCGGCTGCCCGCTCTGGTTCGCCACGTTCATGCTGCGTAGCACGTCGTTAGCAAAAAAGAACTTCCCATCCGCTGGCACCATCATGATCTGCAGTTTGTCGGAAAGCCGCTCCGCCACAATTTTATTGATCAACAACGGATTGTCCTTCAAAATCGCCGCCTCACTCTTCAGTCGGTCGGCATCCGCTACCGCCGTTACGCGGATACGATCCGCCTCGGCATCCGCCAGCAACTTCCGCCGCTCGCCTTCGGCTTTGCTGTCGATTACTTTAGCCTGGGCCTCGGCTTCCGCATTCTGAATGGTCGCTTCCTTGCGAGCTTGCGCCTCCAGTCGGCTCTGCTGGATTTGCTTCTCTTTCAGCGGAAGCGTGTACTGCATCGCGTCCGCCTCGCCTTTGGCTTGCAGCACATGGACTTGCGCCTCGCCTTCCGCTTGCTTGATCTGCTGCACTTTCGTGGCCTCGGCCTCCAGTTCAGCAATCCGCACTTCCTTGGTCTTCAATTCCGTCTCCACGCCCATGCGGTCGTTCTCCTGCTCCTTCAAGAGCAGCGCCTCCAGACCTTTCGCATATTCTGGCGGCAATTGGATGTCACGCAGCATCACCTCTTTCACCACAATCCCATCTGCCGCGAGCTTCTGCGTGATCATTCCCTCCGCCCGCTGACGAACTTCCTCGCGCTTCGCCGAAAAAACGTCCCGCACCGTGTAGTTCGGTACAATCTCCCGCCACACACTGGCCACCGTCGGCGGTACGATTTCCTTTTCCACGGGGCGCGGCAAGTTCCCCTGGATATAATCCAGCCTCTTCGCATCAAGCCGGTACCGCACGGTGATCGCCAGTCCCAGCGTCAGACCTTCTTTCGCCTGCACATCCAGAAGTTGCGCCTTCGTAGAAACATTCGTCGCCGCACTTTTTCCATCCTCCGAAACTCCAGTAGTAAAAATCTGGTCGCGCGTATCGAACAACGCAACATCTTCCGACAGCGGCAGCACCATGTGTGCGCCGGGATATAGCGTCCCCGGCACCGTCCCGCTCATCTCGCTCACTCGTACGCCCGCCATTCCACTCGGCACCACCACAATGCTGAAGGCCACCAACAGCGGTCCCCACGCCAACATAGCCAGCGCCAGCGACGTCCGCCATCGCACGGTCACCGGAGCCGCAGTCACTGCTCCTCCCGGTGTTTCCAACGCCCGCCGGCACAACATTTCGCGATACAAATCATAGGTGAGAATGCATACGGCCGCGAGCATCATCCCAAGGCCGCCCATAATCAGCAAATACTTCAACGCCAGCATCGTCGTTCTCCTTTGCGCCTTAGCGCTTTTGTCCCGTCTTAACCGGCACCGCCTGTCGGACATATTGCCGAACAAAGAACAGACGGAACACCTGCCCGAAAATTAGCTCCTCCGCCAGCAGTGCCACCGCCACCGAAAAGATCAGGCCACCCACCACTGCCATGAATGTGATTGCCATTTGCATAACGACTCCTAAAGGAAAGTTCGACTCCAAACTCCGTAACCATGATCTCTTCGCGAGCACCGCGACGTTCCTCCGTGTCTCCACGCTAGCGCTTTTGAATTCCTCCGCTACTGCCCAACGTTTGACGCGTTCACCTGCGCCCTAGCCACCTCTCCGTCTCCACCAAACACCGAGGCAATCTCCTCGTCCCGCCCGCCGCGAATCTCCACGATGTCGCCCACGCGCAGCATTGCGTACAGCCGCTCCACATCCCGATTCCTCAGCCGGATGCATCCATGTGACGTCGCATGCCCGACCGACCTCGGGGCATTCGTTCCATGAATCCCGTATCCCTTCACATTCAGCCCCATCCAGCGCGTGCCTACCGGATTGCCTCTGCCCGCCGGCATCACCAGGCCTTCGTGGTAGTAAGTCGGATTGGCCACGCGGCTCACGATTACAAACTCGCCCGTCGGACTCGGACTCACCGCCGCACCCACCGCAACCGGGAAGTAAGCCAGCACATTCCCGTTCTCCAACACCGCCAGCCTGCGGTCCGCAATGCTCACCAGCACCACCCGCGGTACTCGCTCCTCAGTAGAACTCTGGGCGACACAGGGAAGCGCCAATGCAAGAATGAGAAACGCCGCCATCCATTCCCTCGTCCCCTTGCTAGTCGCCGCGCAGCTTGTCGTTTCCATCGCCCGGCTCCTTCTGCATATCTACAAGGCAGGACAGGAACCAAACCTCACGTTCTTGAAAACACAAGAGTTGCCGCAGGTCTATTCAGGCAGGAAAGGTGGCTTGGACACGACAGTGTGTCAGGATCGACACGTTGACGACTGGACGCAACGTGCTTTCTCGATGAGACTTTTGGGACGAAAGCAAAACAGGAGACAAGGCAGGAAGTGAGACAAGAGATAGGGGAGGGTTGGGGGGGGGCACCTCACTCATCTCTTTTCTTTATTTAAGGCGCCCGGCCCCTGCCGTCTGGGGTAACGGCTCTGTGGGGTTCTGTGGGTTAGGGCCGGGCGATCTCAACTAGAAGGCCTAGTTCAATGGCAGCATTCTGCCATTGTGATTTTTTCATGTCCGTGACCGCGGTCACGCCTTTGCGTGATCCAAATCAATATGCGCCCATTTCGGTAAGTGCAGGTGCGATCCGACGTCGCGCACAGCACCCTGTGATGACCATCACAGCCTTATCCGGTGGCCCACCCCTACACTGAGAATCGAGCAAGCAAAACCTAGTTTGATTTCGGAGACTTTCATCATGGCCTATGTAATTACCGATTCCTGCATCAAGGATTCCCTCTGCGTCGATGTCTGTCCCACCGACTGCATCCACCCCAAGCAGGATGAGCCCGGTTTCGAAGAAGCGAAACAGCTTTTTGTCGACCCAGCGGAGTGCATCGACTGCGGTGCGTGCATTCCAGCCTGCACTTCAGATTCGATTGTCGCCGTCGACGACGTCCCTGAGGACAAGAAGCAATTCATCGAAACCAACGCCGCCCACTTCAAGAACTGAGCTCCTTCTTTCCTCCTGCGGGCTCGGATCCGGCGCCGGGCCTGGGATCGATATCGCGAAATCGATTCCACGCCTTGCGCCGGATTTCATTTCACCGCGCAGACGCCGAGACACCGAGATACGGAGAAGATCTCTAAATTGTTCTTTCCTTCCGTCTTCTCTGTGACTCTGTGCCTCTGTGGTGAAACGGCTTTCCCCTCTTATTTGACTTCTCCTTCTCCCCGTCGCTATCGTTGCCCGCATGAATGTCGTCAAAGCCACGCGCAATTTCGAAGAATGGCTGGCCCAGCGTACTCATCTCGATAAGAAAGACCTCCGCCTGAAACACGCCCGCATGAAGGCGGAACTGTTCCCGTTCTTTCGCGCCACTTACTACCGCTGGGCGCAACTCTGGCCGGAGATCTGCCCTGATCTCGCGAAAGCACCGCACGTTCTCGCCGTCGGCGATCTTCACGTCGAAAACTTCGGCACCTGGCGTGACATTGAGGGCCGCCTCATCTGGGGAGTCAACGACTTCGACGAAGCCTGGCCCATGGCCTATACCATCGATTTAGTGCGTCTCACAGTCAGCGCCCATCTCGCCGCCGAGGCTGGAAGTCTACCGCTCAAACGCGAGGACATCTGCGGCACCATGCTCGAAGGTTATCGCGAAAGCATCCAGGAACAAGGTTGTCCTTTCGTTCTGGGCGAGAAGCATCAGTGGCTGCGGCTCATCGCCGAAGGCGAGTTGCGTGATCCTGTCCGCTTTTGGCAAAAGGTGGACGCGCTCCTGACTCTCAAGACCGAGGCCCCCATCAGCGCCGTCGATGCCATCGAACATCTCATGCCTGCACCTGGCATCTCGTATCGTCTCGCGCACCGCGTCGCCGGACTCGGCAGTCTCGGTCACGCCCGCTACGTCGCCATCGCCGATTGGCATGGCGGACGCATCGCCCGCGAAGCCAAAGCGCTCGTCCCGTCTTCCAATTGTTGGGCAGAAAGCATCGAGGCTCAGAAGCAAAAAGGCCCTGCCGAAATTCTCTACCAGACCATTATCAACCGTGCTGTCCGCTGTCCCGACCCCTTCGTTCAATTGCGCGGCCGCTGGATCGTTCGCCGCCTCGGCCCTCATTGCTCTCGCATCGAACTAGCTTCCTTGCGCGGCTCCGATACTGAACTCCGCCTGCTCCACGCCATGGGATGGGAAACTGCCAATATCCATCTCGGCACTCCATCCGCTCGCAATACGATCCTCCGTCATCTCGAGAAACAAAAAGGGAAGTGGCTGCACCACGCCGCTGAAGCCATGCTTCAAGCCGTGCGGTCCGACTGGGAGGTCTGGAAGAAAAAGGGCTACATCTGATTCCAACCACGCGGCCGTATTCAGCGGTCGACTGCTGCGAACTTGGGCACTAACGCGGTCCAGACGTTTCGCCGATCTAACCGCTTAAGGACCTATTTGCGCATGTCTGAACTGATTAGTCTGGCGGTGGAATCGGAGTCCCTGAAGGGTCGGACATGCGGACGCATTTGCGACGAGCACGCCCGGGAAGCGAAACTTATCCAGTCCTCGCGACTGCCTACAAAGGGGCTTTGCAAGAGTCCATCGAGATCGCGTTCCGTTCTATACCCTTCTCCGACGTTGGGGCGACTTTGCCGACTTCTTCCGCTTGCCGGACGGTCTCATCGGCATCTACCTCGGTGACGTGGTCGGGAAGGGCTTGCCGGCGGCCATGTACAGCGCGCTCGTCATGGGAACACTACGCGGCATTCACAAGACTGGGACGGACACTGCGGACGTTCTCGCCTGATTGAACGAACGCCTGGTGCAGCGACCCATCCGCGGGCGCTTTTGCTCGACCTTGGATGCTCTTTTCAGCCCCGCCACGCGAGAACTCTTTTTCTCCAATGCCGGGATGCCCTTGCCCCTGCTGGCCTCCTCAACCACTAGCCAGCTGGGCGAGGGTGGGTTCGCTTCGGGAATGTTCCCGGGAGCCGCATACGAACGGCATGTCGTGCAACTCGGCCACGGAGACTGCGTCCTGTTCGCGAGTGATGGTCTGCACGAATTGCGCAATGGGGAGGGAGTCGAATTGTGCGCCGCCCAAATGAAGGAGGTATGGGCGCAATGCCGCCACAAATCGGCAACCGAATCGTTGGATTTTCGTCGTCGATTGCCTGCTGGCCTTCTCCGAAGGCGCAGCCCCGCACGATGATGTTACTGCAGTAGTGCTGAAAGTGATGCGCTAGCTGGGAAGCCTGGACGAAAAGGGTTACAGGCAATCAACGCGCCGCTTTACTCTCATCTATCGGAACCAGTGGTAGCCCAGGCTCACCTGGATCCCGTTGAACTCCGGATTATCCACCCCCAGATTCGCGTTGGAGATATGCGACCATCGGACGCCAATGTCGACCGAATGCCGCGGGGTTCGGAATACTTGAATTCCGCCGCCGCCCCGCGCCGTAAAGTTGAAGTCCGAGGTATTACCCGCTGGGAGATTGGAGTTGGTGCGAAGGCCGCCACCAGCTAATTCGATGTAAGGCGCGACGCGTGCCGCATGCACGCTGGAGTTCCACCGCAAAATGACAGGCTCAAAACCTCCGCCGTATAGAGCCTGGGGCCGAAACTGCCGAAACACTGGAATCAATTCAAATCCGTATTCGAAGCGCCCGCGTCTCCAACCGCGGCCGATCTCACGCGTAAGAATTTTCCCCGCAAAAACTCCTGCCGTCAAAATCTGCGCTTCCGAAAAGTTGTTGAGGATCTCTTCACCGGTTTCCCCAGCCACCCATAAGCTGACATCCCAATCCCGATGCACCTCCGGCAGCGCGGCTTGTGAATATGCGGGCCGGACGAAAAGAAATAAAGATACAAACAATATCGATGTCGAAGGCACACATCCGAAGCAACGCATGCGCTCTTATCCCCCAGTGCAGTGAAACGATCGAAGACGCCCGTATTAGACATCGATTGCACCAAATTGTGCCAGATTTTCACACAATATATGATTCCATTTCCGTGCCGCACACTTACCACAATCGAACCCATCCCGTAAGCACGAAGAAATATAGTGCGGGCCTGATCGCGAAGGCGTGGCCCAACAGGGGTCGCGGATGATAGCCACTGTGCTATCATCTCGTCGCAGGTGGGCTGCTCGCTATGGGCTGTCTCTGGTTTGCCTTACTTGTTGTGTCCCTTGGGTTCGATTGCGCGGCTCAGGACGTCCACCTTCGCCAGGAAGCCGAAACCCTACTGGAACGCGCCGACTCTTTAAGCACTCCGCATCAATTTCACAGTTACGAGCAGACCATTACCTTTCGATCGTTCTCGCCGGCTGGTACTCAGCAGGGCCGCTTCACAAGTGTTGTGCAGGGGCCACGCTCCTACCGGGACGAGTACGAATTCGAAGACTATCGCCTGCTCGTAGTTGTCAACGGGACTATGGTCGCGGATGTGGGCGACCGTGCTCGTGCGCCGGTCCAGGTTCGCCGCATGACGCGGCTCAATCACCCTTACACCGCTCGTTTCGATGAATCCGACATCGTCCGCTCCATTCAGAATAACGAGTTGAATGGACGACCCGCGCAGTGTATCGAATTTGACACCGTCAAGGGAGAAAAGTCTTCGGCTAACGAAATCTGCATCGACAACCAGTTCGGCATTCTTTCACGTGTCCGCGCGAATGACGAAACCGTTACGAACTCTGATTTCTTTCCCTACCGCGGCACTTACCTTCCAGCGCGCATCGTCTACGAGCAGAACGATTTACGCATGGAACTTGAGCAGACGAAGACGGAAACCGACGGGCCCTTCGATGCCGATCTTCTCACGCCGCCTCCGGATGCGAGGATTATCGGCCGCGTCTGCACCGTCTATCGGCGCCCCTTCGGTAAATTTATGCCCCAACCCAACCCCGGTCAGGGAGGTGCGAACGTCGAAGTAATGGTCCACGGCACAGTTCGCACCGATGGCACGATTCGTGATGCGAGCATCGACGTTTCAGAACGCGAGGACTTGAATCCGGAGGCGCTTCAACTCTTTAGTACTTGGCGCTTCACCCCCGCAACCTGCGACGGTACCCCGCTCGAAATCCCAGCCGAAATCACGCTGCATTTTCAGAAGCGCTAGCTGGCGTAGGACCCTAGCCAATGGCAGAACAAAACTTGCAGCCTTTCCATGGAGAAAGATGCATAATGTGTCTTCGCAGGAGGTTCGGAGCCCGATAGATCGAAATATTTCTGACACTATTGCCGTCCGTGGAGACAGGAAAATGCGCCATTTCCGAGCTGTGTTGCAGGTTTCCGTAGTATTCGTTGCGGCCGTCTGTCGGTCGCAAACCGGGGGGAGACCCTCGGAGAAGATCGTTTTCGTGCGTCCTGACCCCATGATCACGACCTCATCTTCTATGGCGATGCTATCGGCCGACACCCACGGCTCGGCTTCTGGCAACGGCGATCAGCCCAAGGGCGCAGTCGCTATCAATTCGGTCGAGAATCCCGGTATGCAGTTCCACTCCGCCTCCGACGCCAAAATGAATCTGCTCGCGTTCATGAATCCCGACGGTTCAGGAATTACGGATCTGCATGTGAACGGGTTTGATCCTTCGGTTTCACCAGACGGAACGAAGATTGCCTTCTGCTCGTTGCGCGACGACCAGTACTCACAGATTTACGTTGTGAATGCCGACGGCACTGGACAACAGCGCCTGACCAAGATCACCAGCGGCGATGCCTGTGGGCCTGTCTGGTCTCACGATGGCAAGAAAATCGCTTTCTATGCCTTCTCGCTGCCCAACCCCAGCCGTAATCCTGCAATTTGGGTCATGGATCCCGACGGTTCAAACGTGAAGCGACTCACGGAACACGCGGTCTCTCCGACATGGTCTCCAGATGATCGTCAGATTGCGTTCGCCTCGGACCGCGCTGGCAAGTTCCAGATCTTCGCCATGAATTACGACGGCTCCAACGTGCGCCGTCTCACCGAAGATAAAGGCGAGGATTCTTCGCCACCTTGGGCCCCCGATGGCGCATCCATCCTGTTCGTTTCCGACCGGGAAGGCGAGCATCCAGCATTGTTCCTGATGGCCGCCGACGGCTCCCAACAACACCGCCTCGTATTCTCCAAACGGCAGGATTTTTGCTTCCCGGCCTGGTCGCTGGATGGCAGACTGATTGCCTTTTCGGTTTTAAATCGAGTGGCCACTCAATTCATCACTGTCGGCGAAGAGCGTCCGCGCTGCGAAATGTGGACCGGAGAATACCAGTTGTTCACCTTTGATAGCGATGGCAAACTTCACCAGCTGACCGATACAAAATACATGGCGATGAAGCCTACGTTTGGACGACTCGTAACAGCACACTAAAGGTGGATGTGCCACCTGGCCAACGAGGCAAAAGAAAATTCTTGCTGATTTATTCCCCTCTCTAGCCCTGTGTCCTCTGCGGTTAAAGATTCTAGGACTCCGTCAAAATCTTCTTCTCACAGATCCTCTTTAACCCTGATTGCGTTACACTATTTCGCCGCCCATGCCGCCCACTTCCCACGGTCCCAACCATCTCCTCGCCGAACTCGAAGCTGCCAAGAATCGCTTCGACTCCGGCCACGCCGCCCACATCGCCAGCCTCCTGGCCCAACTCTCCAAGCTCCAACTCACCGATCCTCCTCACCTCATCCGCTTACACGAATGCCTGCTCTTCCTCCGCGCGTTTCCGCACGCGCCGTCTCTCGTTCCGCGCGTCGAGCGTCTTCTCAACACGTTTCACGAACGCATCGAGAAACTTCGCTCTACGAACGCCGACCTGTCCCTGTTCGACGATTTCTATACCTCCGGCATCGCCGGTACCATCATGCAGGACACTCTTCCCTTCGACGTCGCCCACTGGCTCGTGCGCCGCATCCCCCGCAATGTCGACATCGCCTGGAAGGACTATTGGGACGACTACCAAGCCGAGAGGGCCCGCGGCAACACCTGGCCGCGTTTCATTCCGCTCCTCGAAGAAGATGCCGACGTCGAAGCCAACATCCCGTGGACGCGCTGGCTCCACGCCGCCCGCGGCCGCCAGAATCCGCTCCCCTGGCTCCTCAACCGCTTCGCGCAACTCCCACTTCCCGCCCGCCATCGCGCCGAACTCTACGACTCACTTCGTCTCCCCGTTAGCTGGAGACTCGAAAACCTCAAACTCTCCCGCACCAGTAACTGGGCGCGTCCTCGCCGCTTCTACTTCCACGACCGCCCACTCATCCAGCGCAACGAAGTTTCTCTCTCTGACGAACTCACCCTGCCCGCACCCAAGTTCGAAAAACTTTCCGGGACCGCCGGAGAATCCGTCATGCACGCCATCCGCGAAATCATGGTCGTTCGCTACCGCGAGCTCTATGGCACCACGCTCGGCGACCCGCGCTGCGTCGTTCGCGCCGACCTCGGCCGCGGCGTCGTAATGCATTTTTGGGGACTGGCTCCCGCCCGCCGTCTCCCACTCCGCGCTTATCTCGCCGGCTACACGCTGAAAAACGGCGTACCCATCAACTACATCGAAGCCATCGGACTCTGCGAATGGATCGAGGTTGGCTTCAACACTTTCTATACCTATCGTCAGGGGGAAACCGCCTGGATCTACGCCCAAGCCCTGCGCTGCCTGCGCGCTCTCACCGCCGCAAAATGCATTTCGATTTATCCGTATCAGATCGGCCAGAACAACGACGAAGCCATCGACTCTGGCGCCTTCTGGTTCTACCGAAAACTGGGCTTCCGTCCCGGCCGCGCGGATCTTCAGAAGTTGTGTGAAAGCGAAGAAGAAAAAATCGCTGCCAACCCACAATACCGCACTCCGCCCCGCACCTTGAAACATCTCGCCGAGGCCCACGTGTTCTATGAATTGGGTCGAGCAGAACCCACCGGCCTCTGGGACACTTTTTCCACCCGCAATGTCGGCCTACTCATCAACCGCCGCATGGCGCGCGAGTTCGACGGCGACAGCCAGAAGATCCGCCAGGCCTCTATCGGCGTCATAACCCGTGCCCTAAGAATCAATCCCGCCCGCTGGACTCAAATCCAGCGCCAGTCCCTCGAAAACTGGGCCCTAATCCTGGCGCTAGTGCCCGATCTGCCCCGCTGGTCGCCCAACGAAAAGCAGCAACTCATCAAGATCATCCGCGCCAAATCCGCCGCCAACGAGATGGCCTATCTCCGCAAAACTCAGCACCACCCCCGCCTGCGATCTGAACTACTCCGCCTCGGCTCATGAACGTGTGGGGCACTCCTGTCCGCCGCCTTTGACTTGTCATTCCGCCCCCTACACAACTCGTGCGTGGACAGCCGCCTCGGCTGTCCACGCAGGGCGAAGCCCTCCGGAATCTGCAGAAACTCGGATATACTTTCCTCGTTAGGCCCCATCGATGTTAGTAGAAGCACTGCAGGCTCGCCTGAAAGTTCTTGAGGACGAGATTCTGCGTCTGACCAAACAAGCCTCACAAGCGCCGGAAAAGATCCAGCAAGATAACTGCTGGCGCATGGCGCAGGACCTACAGCGCGAGGCGCGAGAGCTGCGCGTACAAATCAGGAAATGTCAGGATCCTCAGCCGCAGATCACAACGCAACTCTAAATCCGAAATGCCAAAGTCTTCTGTGTCGCCTACCCATGCCCCACCCCATCCTGCTTTACGACGGCGTCTGCGGGCTCTGCAACCGCTTCATCCAATTCATTCTTTACCGCGATCGCCGTGCCACCTTCCGTTTCGCATCGCTGCAAAGTGATGTCGCCGCGAAAATCCTTTCCCGCCACGGCCTCAGCCCCAACAATCTGGATATGCTTTACGTTGTAGTTAATCTCGACGCCCGAGCGCCAAATGAGCTTCTACTCTCCCGCTCCGACGCAGTCTTCTTCACCCTGAAACAACTCGGCGCCTTCTGGCGCTCCACCGCTTTTCTGCTGCAGCTCCTGCCCAAATTCGTCCACGACTTCGGCTACAGCGCCGTCGCGCGCTACCGTTACCGCATCTTCGGCCGCTCCGAAACCTGCGTCCTGCCCAGCGCTCAGGATCGGAACCGCTTCCTCGACCTCTAGCTCTACAAATCCCGAGGCCCACCCTCCATTTCGGTTCCCTCCGGCGTCTCGTTCAACAATTCGTGCAAGTCAAGCCGGCGCGTGTACATCTCCAATCGTCCGTCCGGAGTCCGCGGCCACTTTTCCTTGGGCTTATCGCAGTAGAGTTCTACTCCATTCTCATCGGGATCACTCAGGTAAATCGATTCGCTCACGCCATGGTCTGCCGCGCCCTGCAACGGAATCTTCGCCGCCCAGCACTCTTCGCAGTGCCGTTGCCAACTCCGCACGCGTGGGATAAAGAATGGCCGTATGGTAGAGTCCCGTCGTACCCATCGGCGGAGGCACCCCTCCCAGACTCTCCCACGTATTGAGCGCAATATGATGGTGGTATCCGTCCGCCGACAAAAACACTGCCCCATCGCTGTACCGCTGCATCACTTCCAATCCCAGCACTCCCGCATAAAAGCGCAGCGCCCGCGCAAGTCAGCAACTTTCAAATGCACATGCCCAATCCGCACCCTCGGATCAACCACGTAAGGCGCAGTCGGTAAGTCCTTCTTGGCCACAGCCATGCCCAAGCCCTCTGAAGTGGATGATTATAGCCCGCTCTCGTTCGTCATCCCGCAGTCACCTAATCTTGAGCCTGCAGCAGCCGGGCCTCGCCCTCGCATCACACCGAACCGTGATGCCCGTCATTGGATAGGGCAGCCAAATTGACTACCTTTGCTGTGAGTTCAAATTCCTTCTCTTGATGGAAGGGAGGCATCCTATGCCAGCCATCCTAGAAGTCGCTCCGCAAGTGGAGTCCGAATCCCGGAAGGAAACCGTGACGACCCGTGAACCGAAGCCGGCAGCTCCGAAGCCGCAACCCCGCACTCTGCTACAACGGATCTTTGAGGGTCACGAGGACTATCTCGGCTACACTCCTGATTGATCTGCCCGCGCGTTTCCTGATTTGCCTGCAGGGCGATCCTCCGCGTCTCCTCGCCCTAAAACCTTTCCAACGTTTGTGGATATCTGCTTGAAATAATCCTGTCGGCTAGTGTCTGTGCGGCGGCAGAAGGGGCGTTCCGAAACGACAAATTTCGTGGAGTTGTGTGGGTACCCCCCTCCCCCCATACCTCTGAAAATCCTGCTGGTCGCGGGGTTTGCAAAATCTAGATGTCAAAGAACTTATCGGTCAAAATCCAGAGCGCAAAGGAGTTACGGGTGCTGGCGCGAGCGGCGCCTTTGCCGCCTCAGCCTTGACCATGTTGGGATAATTCGGAGTGGGGCACAAGGTCAGATGTCACAGTGGGCTTTGGATTTCTTGCCAAAACTTTTGCCAACCAGCGAAAACCGCCGCGCGCGGAACAGCCTCAGGTAAGATAGCGCCGACCTCGGGCTTGGAAAGGATTAGCTCATGAGCCTCTCGCGCATCGCTCTCGCAGCTTTTGGCGGCTTCCTGGCATATTTCGTCCTTGGGGGTCTCGCCTTCGGACTGTTTCCCTCGTTGAAGAAGGAGTTCCTCAAATACCCCGCCGTATATCGATCCCAGCAAGGACAGATGAACCACATGCCGGGAGGAACGGCTGCCATGTTTGTGTCGATCGTGGCGCTGGCGGTGATTTACGCCATGCTCTACCAGGGTGGCTCCAGCCTCGGCGAAGGGGCGCGCCTCGGCGTCATCTTCGGCGCGCTCGTCGGGGTTTTCGCAGTTGGTTCTCTTGTGGTGCATAACTACGTCAACCTGAATATCGGATTGACGCTGACGTTGCAACAAGCCGTCGCCTACTTCATCGAGTGGACTGTCACTGGCCTCATCTATCGGCCGCTGGCGCCACATTGAACAATGATTAGCCAGCTCCTCGCCCTCTAGCTCGGATGTCATTCCGAACCGGGCTGAAAGCCCGGTGAGGAACGTGCTTTCCCCGACACCATCATCACCGCCGCCTCACCCCAACCGGCCGACAGATCTTCCCAAGTCGGATTGTCTGCGCGAATCAACGCCACTTTCTTCCCCCGCCACCATTTCTTGATCTCCGTCTCTCGCGCGATCGCATCGCCGAGGTTCTGAAAGCAGCGATAGTAAACCAGCCGATGCACGCGATACTTTCGCGTAAACGCTCCGCCTTCGCCGGCTTTGTGTCGCAAGACTCGCGCCATGAGAAAACCCGTCACCCCGACGTAGAGCACGCGGCTTTTGCTCGCCATGATGTATACGTAGTAGCTCCGCTCACGGGCCATTGCCGCTCCGTGGGACAGCAGGTTCGGCTCCGCTCTCACGGCTGAAGCCGTTCGGAATGACAAGAGTTTAGGGATTGGCTGGAGTTTGTGCAGCGGCAGATGTCACGAAGCACTGTGCAAAAACCCAAATCGACAAGCTTTCGCGCCATTGAAAAGAAAGCAGGTTCCTCGCCCGCCTTCGGCGCGGTTCGGAATGACAAGAGCTTAGGATGGCCTCAAACAGTTGCGAACGGAGCCAAAGTTAAACGGATGTCATTCCGAATCGGGCTGAAAGCCCGGTGAGGAAACTGCTGTTCTCTGGGCTGAGCATGAATAGTAGCCTCAGTGTCGGCAGCATCGTGCCCACCCCTTCGGCTCCGCTCAGGGCTCGCAAAGGATGCGAGGATGGGGCACCCGCTGCAGTGGTGGCGCAAAGGGTTGGGGCCACCCGCCCCCATCGAAAACCGCGACGCACGAGCGGTCTCACGTTTAATGTAGTTCCGACAATCCGTACAAAGAAACTTTAATGCTGCTAAAACATGGAATCCTAGTTGACAATCTCGCACCTTAGGCATTATAAGCTAGAACTTGGAGGTATAGTGGCCTATGGCGGACACAGAAATGGATTTGGCAGGCGTACGCGCCTATTATAAGGTCGATCCGGTTGCAAAACTGGTTTTTGATCACCTAGGTACGTTCGTGACGAATATGAGCACGACGAAGGTGGACCAGCTCTCCTGGCGGCTGAGTTCCGAGCAGGATGCGCCGGACCGATGGCAGATCATTAGATTTTTTCGAAAGCTCGAGCAGCTCGGCTGTGGCTGGCTGATCGAGGGCAGGAGGGGCAAGAAGACCCGATTCTCGTGGTCGGCGGGACTAGTTGATGTCTCCCACGCGGCGATGGGCCAAGACGTCAAGATTGGTCCCGCGCCGGGGCTTCAGGATAGTGAAGCCGAGGACGACGTCGGCAATCCGCGCCAAGTTAGCCTAGCGGAGCATCCGTACTTGTTAAGGAAGGACCTGCAGGTGCGGCTCCGGTTGCCAGAGGATCTTACGCGGATCGAGGCCGGTCGGCTTGCGGCCTTCATTCAGACTCTGCCGCTCGGGGTAGGGGAGACGGCTCCTACGGCGAAATCTTCAGCAGGTGGGGCGGGGGCAGAAATTGACGGGCGCGCTTAAGCAGGCTACGGACGAGTTCGTCCATAACCCGGTCGAAGTGCTGGCGTGACTGATACGTCGGGAAAAAGCAACAGGGTCTTGGCCGCCGAGATATCGAAGCCGCCCACTCAGGCTATGAGCCTAAGCCTCAGCAATAACTACGACGCGCGCCGGGAACAGGTGTTGGGCCCCCCACGAGTGTGCTCAGCTAAGAGCCGTTTTCTTCACGCAAGCGATGGTCACGAAGCGTGGCAAGCCCTGGAGCGGAACACTCATCTTCCTTGATCAATATGGAAACAGGCATAGGGTCAAAAACTGCGTCTTTAAATCGATGGGGGGGGGCGGCCACCCGCAACCGAAGAAGGACCCCGAGGAATTTCCCTACCAGATCGTCGACCGCGTCGAGAAGGAGGTCGTGTCCGTCCTAAAATCCGAACTCAGCCGTTATGCAGTCTGCGGACGTACGTGCGGTGGCTTGGGGAGCGTTCACATAGCGTACGGCGGGACTTTGCTCATCGGCGTCGGGGGCGATTCTTAGGCGCAGAACTCCCCTCTAAACCAAGTGATCGTATCGGATCCGGAGGAAGCGACCCTGAGGTCGGACAACTTGGACGCTCTCATCGGCCTCTACCGGTCACTGCAATCGGACGATCAGAGAAAAACATTCGAGCAGGCACTGTTGGACCGACTCGCGCCAGACCGTGGATACCTAGCCGTGTCGTACTTCATCGTTGCCGTATTTTGGAAAATAGGCATGTTCGCGGAGGCGCTCACTAAAGCGAAGCGGGATCTGCCCCGGAACGAATGGCGCGTCTATGGTCTCAGCAATGTGTTGATGCTGCTCAACGGCCTGCTGAGGTACCGGTACCCGGATTTCAGCGACCACATGCTTGACCAGACTGAGCAGCTGACACATGGCCTCAGCGAGACGGTGTTCTTAATACCGGCAAAGATGCTGCCATCCGGGCAAGAAGGCTGAAGGTTGCCGCCGAGGGAAGGCCAAAGCCTTGACCCGTTTAGACCCTCGACACTCCTGTGGCAAGCTCACCAGTCGACGCAGTGATTCCTTAAGGCAGGGTTGTCGTTAGACGTCAGCGCGTCTGTTTGCAGTATCTTCCACTCCGGTTTCAGTTTGAGGCATTCTTGCAAAGTTTTGTAGGTACTTGACTTTATGTATATATGACACTAATATGAGTGTCATATGAAGTCAGCCCGAGAACCCGACCTGGAACTGCGTGGCAAGCTCATTCGCAGCCTTGGGGCTCTCCGCGAAATGCTGCCCGGCTCTTTTGTCGAACGCCAACGCTCCTGCGGCCAGCCCAACTGTCATTGCGCCGACGGCAAACACCTGCACCCGCAATATCAGATCTCCGTACTGATTGACGGCAAACCCAAAGCGCTCAACATTCCCGCGGCATTCGTGGACCAGGTGCGCGAGAAAATCGAGATGCGCCGACGCTTTGAGGCCGCCGCCGCGACCATCTGCGGCGTCAATCTCAAGCGCTTTCTCAAAGAAAAGCTCAAACCGAAGGAAGAGCGCCAAATTTGATCCGACACCGGTTCGAGACTTATCTCGACAAGGTGTTTGGCTTCTCAGATTTAGTGAGCGCTCTGCCCGAAGGACGGCAGTTTCCCCAGCACTCTTGGAAAAAGGTGTTTGACGCCGTCTTCCTGGGTGCCGCCATGCAGATTCCCAGCCTGCTTCAGATCGAAGCGGAGTGTCACCATGGGGCGCTGGCCAGACGCATCGGAGCCATCAGCGACGACACCCTCGGCTACTCCCTCGAACGACAATCTCCTGAACCCGTGTTTGCGCTCAGTTGTGAAATTGCACGCCGGCTGAAACGCAACGGAGTTCTAGGTTCCGATTGGTCGCGGGGGTTGGTGGTGGGGGCGGTGGATGGCATTGAAATTTGCAGTTCGTTTGCTCGGTGTTGCGATGCCTGTATGGAGCGAGAGGTGCAACACAAGGTGAACGACGAAATGAAAACCGAGATTCAGTATTATCACCGCATCGTCGTCGTGGTCTTGGTCAGCACCTCGTTCCCCATCCCCTTGGGGGTCCGCTTTCAGAAGAATGGCGAAGGCGAGGTCGCCTGTGCCCGGGCTTTGTTGCAAGACCTGGTCGGGCACTTGGGCCGCCGTTTCCTGGATGTGTTGGTGGGGGACGCTTTGTATCTGCAAGCGTCCTTCGTCAAGCAAGTGGAACACCTGGGTCTGATCTGGGCCTTTACCTTGAAAGAAAACCAGCCCGAGTTATTGCGCGAGGCGGAGCGTTGCACGCAGGATTCTCCCCACGGCGTTCAGGCGGAGCCGGGCCGGGAACTTCGCTACTGGCACTTACCGGACCTGGATTGGCCCGTCGCCGATCGCCGGGTGCAGGTCGTCAAAACCATTCGCATCGAACCCCAGCGCCGCGTCACGATCCGCAAAAAAGACGCTGCTCGCACCAAAGGCAAGACGGAAAGGATGCAACCGAGCACCAACTTCTACGCCACCAATTTCGAACTGGGATCGATCTCACCGCTGTTCATCCATCAGTTCAGCCGCAGCCGTTGGCGAATCGACACCGAAGTCTTTCAGACCATCACCACCGACTGTCACCTCAAACACCCCGCCGTCCACCAAACGACGGCCCTGGTGGTGCTGACCATGATCCGGTTTCTGGCCTATACCCTGTCCCTGGTCTTCTACCACCGCCAAGTCCGCAGCCACGCCCGCCGAAAATGCGAGACCTTTCATGAGTTCGCCAAACGCTTAGCCTACTGGTTCGTTGCGCTCTCGCCCAATACCAGTTGATCTTCGCCGCGCGCGTCCTTCGACGTGTCCGATCATGTTTCCAGGTCTCCGCCCCGACGCCCTGTCCCGGTATTCCTTCCCCTCCGAAAAATCAACCCTTTCCAAACGGTTTCTGCCATCCCGGACCATTCCAACTTGCCCCACAGCCTTTCGCTGCCCGCAACTGACGGCAAATCACCGGCGTACCCGATGCACAGATGGGGGTTTGCGGAATCGCTGCCAGTCGACGCCCCATCCTTTACGCTTGCCCGCCGTCGTGTTACCCTACTGGTGTCACCAAGATAAATCGAAACTAGAACAGGAGTGCACCAGGTTAGTGCTAGCCAGAGAGCAAAAGAAATCTGTCATTGACCAGTATCAGACGCACGCGACTGACACCGGGAGTCCGGAGGTCCAGATCGCCATCATCAGTGAACGCATTGGCCAACTGACGGATCACTTCAAGACGCACCAGAAGGACCATGGCTCGCGCCGCGGCCTGCTTATGCTGGTCAGCAAGCGGCGTCGCTTGCTCGACTACCTCAAGAGATACGATTCCGAGCGCTACAAGACGGTCATTGGGAAACTCGGCATCCGCAAATAGTGTGGTTCCGGAGGCCGTAATGTTTCCGAGCTTCCTCCGGGATATTTCTGAGAACACCGCCTTCCTCTCGAAGCCGGTACAGCATTGAGCCACTCCGCCCGCATATTTTCGGGCCCAGCTCTCATTGGCACCCGCTCATCCATGGCCTACGCGCCTTTCCATTCACGCAACCCGCGCCAACCGGAAAACGCAACCGCGTTCCTGATCAAAATAATTAAGGATGAATATGAAACCAGAAGTTAGCACCGTCACCGTCGACCTAGCCGGCGGGAAGCAACTCTCATTTGAAACCGGAAAATTGGCCAAACAGGCCCACGGAGCGGCCGTCGTCCGCATGGGCGATAACGTCGTCCTCGCCACCGCCGTCGCCAACGCCGAAGCGCGCGAGGGCATCGATTTCTTCCCCCTCACCGTCGATTACCGCGAATACACTTACGCCGGTGGACGCTTTCCCGGCGGCTTCATCAAGCGCGAAGGACGCATGAGCGAGCGCGAAGTGCTCACCAGCCGCCAGATTGATCGTCCCGTGCGGCCGATGTTCGCCGAAGGGTTCAAGTGCGAGACTCAGGTCATCGCCTTCGTGCTCTCCGCCGACACGAATAATGATCCTGACGTTCTCGGAATCAACGGCGCATCGTGCGCGCTCACGCTTTCCGATATTCCCTTTCTCGGGCCCATCGGCGCGGTGCGCGTCGGTCAACTCAATGGCCAGTTCGTGATCAATCCCACCTACGATGAGATGCGCGAGAGCCTGCTGAACATCATGGTCGTCGGCACCGCCGACGGCATCGTGATGATCGAGTCGGGCGCGAAAGAAGTGAGCGAAGAAATCGTTGTCGACGCGATTGAATTCGGCCATACCGAAATCAAAAAAATTTGCGCCGCCATCAGCGACCTGCGCGCAAAAGTCGGAAAGAAAAAACGCGAAGTCACGCCGCCGGAATTCGATCAGGCGTACTTCGACGCGCTGAGAAAGAAAGTCGGCGCCGATTTGTCCGACCGCCTGGACACGAAGAAACACCCCAAAGCCGAGAGCCACACGCTGGTCAAAGAACTCAAGAAAAAGCTGCTCGCCGAAATTCCCGAGGATGACGAAGAAGCGCAAGCGAAGCTGAAGCACTACTTTGAAACTCTGCGCGAACGCATCTTCCGCGAGGAAGTGTTGGGAAAGAAGCGCCGTCCGGATGCCCGCGCCTTCGACGAAGTCCGCGACATCTGGATTGAAGCTGGAATCCTGCCCCGCACCCACGGCAGCGCCATCTTCACCCGCGGCGAAACCCAAGCCCTAGTTACCACTACCCTCGGCACCAGCGACGACATGCAGCGCCTCGAAGGCTTCGAAGGCGAGGCCAAGAAGAGATTTATCCTGCACTACAATTTTCCTCCTTTCTCCGTGGGAGAGGTTGCTTTCTTGCGGGGGGCGGGACGCAGAGAGATTGGACACGGCGCGCTCGCAGAGCGAGCGGTGTCGGCGGTGCTGCCGACGGAAGAGGCGTGGCCTTACGCGATGCGCGTGGTGTCGGATATTCTGGAGTCGAATGGATCGTCATCGATGGCGACGGTTTGCGGAGCGTCGTTGTCGTTGATGGACGCGGGAGTTCCGCTGAAGGCTCCGGTGGCTGGAGTGGCGATGGGATTGGTGAAGGAAGGCGAGCAGTATGCCATTCTCACTGACATTGCAGGCGCGGAAGATCATTACGGCGACATGGATTTTAAAGTTGCCGGCACGAAGGATGGGATCACCGCGCTGCAGATGGATATTAAAGTTGCCGGCATTACTTCGCAGATTATGCGCGAGGCGCTGGCGCAGGCGAAGCGTGGACGGTTGCACATTCTCGGGAAGATGGAAGAAATTATTTCCTCAGGACGGGAGAAGATTTCCGACTTCGCTCCGCGCTTCTACACTGTGCAGATTCCGGTTGACAAGATTCGCGACCTGATTGGGCCGGGCGGCAAGATGATTCGCAGCATCGTCGAGCAAACTGGAGTCAAGATCGACGTGGAAGATTCCGGGTTGGTCAAGGTTGCGTCGAGCGATCAGGCATCGGCGGCGAAGGCGCTGCAGATCATCGGCGATCTGACGGCGACAGCGGAAGTTGGGAAAACATACTTGGGCAAGGTGACGCGGCTGGCGGATTTCGGCGCGTTTGTCGAGATCATTCCGGGTACCGACGGATTGCTGCACATCAGCGAAGTGGCGGAGCATCGCATTGCGGATGTCCGCGACGAGTTGAAGGAAGGCGATCAGGTACTGGTGAAGGTGCTGGCGGTCGAGGGCAATCGCATCCGGTTGTCGCGGAAGGCGATCCTGAAAGAGCAGCGCGCGAAGATGGGCGGCGGCGGTGCGGAGGGCGCACCAGCGGCAGCGGTTGTGGAAGGTGAAGCTGCTCCTGCTCCGGTATTAACCGGAACGATGGTGATTGAGGGTGGCGGAGATTTCCCCGATGAGGCTGAACCAAACTTCAATCGCGAAGGCGGAGCGCCTGTTGGCGGCAGCGATCGTCCTCAGGGTGATCGGCCGCATGGCGGAGACCGAGGCGGACGTGGTGGGCGTCCCGGTGGCGGCGGGCGCGACCGTGGACGCGGTGGGCGCGGCGGACGGCCTGGTGGTGGCGGGCGGGATCGTGGCGGACGCGGCGGACCGGGCGGGGGAAGACACTAGAACTTCTTTGCCGCGGATTTGCACGGATAAAACATGAAGAGGGCCACGGCGGGAGTCGTGGCCTTTCTGGTGTCTGCGGGCAGGGCCGGTTCAGAATCAAAGTCAAAGTGCGGCGAGAGAATAGCACAGAAGCGAAGTTCTTGGCGGAATTTATACGGAGATGGAATTGGGTTCTACTAGCAATGTCACGGTAGACGATCCCACCCTTGCAGAGGATGCAAGGGTGGGCTTCCCGCCGGTGGTGGGCGAACCTGAGAGATGGGAGCTTACCCGCATTTCAGGCAGCGGTTTGCTAGTAAGCAAGGGCTGGCATAGGGCGCGAATACTTGAAAGCAGTACTGACGATTTATCTGGTTTGGTTTTGCTGTGGCTGGGGTTAGCAGCAGCTACCTCGGCGCGTTCGGTCGCCTCAGCTATCGAAAGCAGCAACCCGCGTTTGCAGCTGCGAAAACGAGAGTGAGGGTTGGGTTCCGCTGAGACATGGTGCAAGGGCGGCGATGGCTTCGGCGGCGGCGATCTCCGGGGCGGGATGGCCCCCGTGGATCGCGAGCCAGAGAGCGATGATCCACGCAGCGTCCAATTCGCAGGCGAGAGCAACTTCCGGGATTGGCATGGGCGGTTCTCCTATCCGATAGTGAGGGAGGAATGGAAAACGTTTCGCATTGTTATAGTGACCATATGAGGGAGGGGGCCGATGATAAAGGACGCGGGATATTGGATTGAGAAGCTCAGGCTGGCGGCGCATCCGGAGGGCGGGTATTACCGGCAGACTTATAAGGCCAACTTGATTTTGGCGAAAGAGAATTTGCCGAGGCAGTTTACGGGACCGCGGGCGGTTTCCACGGCTATTTATGTTCTGCTCGAGGGACAGAATTTTTCGGCGTTCCACCGTTTGCGATCCGATGAGATGTGGCACTTCTATTTGGGCGCAACAGTTGCTGTTCATGCGATCGACAAGGACGGGCGGGATTCACAGATTCTGCTGGGGAGTGATCCGGAGGAGGGCGAGGTGTTGCAGGCAGTGGTCATGGCGGGATGCTGGTTTGCATCGCGAGTGAGGGATGGAAAAGGGTTTGCGCTCGTCGGGTGCACGGTGGCGCCGGGATTTGACTTTGAGGATTTTGAAATGGCGAAGCGCGAAGAGCTGGTGCGGGCTTATCCGCAGCGTCGGGAAGTGATTGAGAAGTTGACGCGGGAGTGAAGGTTGCAACTTCGAGCAAGACGACCACAGGGGCTGAAGCCCGCTCTTAGCTTGGTGCACTGACGCGGCGCTGAAGCGCCGCTCTTCCACGGTGATACCTACATTCGGGATTTCTTACAGCAGCCTTCTAAGCTCTGGCGGGCGCCGCTTTCTTTGGGAACATTTCCCCGATGCGGCGGATTTGTGCGCCGACGGCGCGGAGTTTTTCTTCGATGTGTTCATATCCGCGATCGATGTGGTAGACGCGGTCGATGATGGTCTCGCCGTCGGCGACCAGGGCAGCGAGGACAAGCGATGCGGAAGCGCGGAGGTCGGAGGCCAGGACGGCGGCGGCGCTGAGCGGAGTTTTGCCACGGACCACGGCGCGGCGGCCTTCGATTCTAATGTTTGCGCCCATGCGGACTAATTCCTGGGCGTGCATGAAGCGGTTCTCGAAAATGTTTTCGGTAATGATGGAAGCGCCTTCGGCTTGCGTGGCCAGCGCCATGAATTGCGCTTGCATGTCGGTGGGGAAGCCGGGAAATTCTTCGGTGGACATGTCGGAGGCGGTGAAAGGATTGTCGCCCATGACGCGGACGGAATCGGATGTGGATTTGGTTTTGACGCCGACCTCCTTGAGTTTACCAAGGATTGCGCCGAGGTGAGTGGGATCGCATCCGGCAATGTTGAGGTCGCCGCCGGTCATGGCGCCGGCGATCAGGAAGGTGCCGGCTTCGATGCGGTCGGGTATGATGCGGTGCTTCGCGCCTTTCAATTTGCTCACGCCCTTCACGCGGATGGTGGGGGTCCCTGCTCCTTCAATTTTTGCTCCCATTTTGTTGAGCAAGGCGGCGAGGTCGCTGACTTCGGGTTCGCGGGCGCAGTTCTGCAGAATGGTTTCACCTTCGGCGAGAGTGGCGGCCATGAGCAGATCTTCGGTGCCGGTGACGGTGATCTTGTCGAAAACAATTTCCGTGCCTTTGAGGCGATCGGCGGTGGCTTCGACGTAGCCGTGGTCTTGCGTGATTTTTGCGCCGAGCTGCTCGAGTCCCTTGATGTGTAGGTCGATGGGGCGGCTGCCGATGGCGCAACCGCCGGGGAGCGAGACGCGGGCGCGGCCGCAGCGGGCGACGAGAGGCCCGAGGACGAGCGTGGAGGAGCGCATGGTCTTGACCAGTTCGTAGGAAGCTTCGGGGCTGGAGAGATTTTTGCAGTGGAGCGTGGTGCGGTGGTGGGCGCGTCCGTAGCCGAGTTCGACCTCGGCGCCCATGGCGGCGAGCAGGTTGCGCGTGGTTTGAATGTCGCGCACTTGCGGAATATTTTCGAGGATGACGGGTTCGTCGGTGAGCAAGGCGGCGGCCATGCAGGGAAGCGCGGCGTTTTTTGCGCCACTAACGCGCACCGTCCCAAGCAGCGGCTCGCCGCCGCGGATGACCAGTTTGTCCATAGATTATGAGTCCGTGCTGAAGAATCTATTTTAGCGGGGAACGGCGACGAGGGTGGTTAATCGGGAGGGCACGGCCTAGTGGGGAGGCATTCGGATCGCTGATAGAAACACCTTGCGTAGCCAATGGTGGCGCGGAACGTGCAAGGGATCCTTCGACTTCGTCTGGCGATCCGCTTCGCGGATCGCCAGACTGCGCTCAGGATGACAAGATTAGGGAGTGCGTAGCTTAATCATCATTCTCTTCAGAACGTCTTGCGGAAGAGCCAGAATAGCGATCCCGAGAGCATCATGGCTACGGGCAAGGTTAGGACCCAGGCCAGAGCCAGGTTGCGGACGGTGGACCACTGGATGCCGGAGTGGTTGGCGGCCATGGTGCCGGCGATGCCAGAGGAGAGGACGTGGGTGGTGCTGACCGGGAGACCGAAGCCGTCGGCGGCGCCGATGGTGGCCATGGCGGTGATTTCGGCGACTGCGCCTTGCGCGTAGGTCAGATGGCTCTTACCGATCTTTTCTCCGACGGTTACGACGATGCGCTTCCATCCGACCATGGTTCCGAGGCCGAGAGCCATGGCCACGGCGACTTTTACCCAAAGAGGAATAAAGCGGGTGGAGTGGTCGATGTGCTTCTTGTAGTTGGCGAGGACGGCAGTTTCGGAGGCGGAGAAAGTCGGGTTGTGACTCTTCTGCATGAGGCGGATGGCTTCGCTGACGAGATACATGTCATTGCGAAAGTTACGCACCTGGTCGTTGGGGATGTTCTTCATCTCTTTGTAGAGAGCGGTTTCATTGCCGATGTCGCTGACCAGGGTGCGCAGGGCAAGCATGGTGTTGGGAGTGAAATCTTTGGTGCGGATGTAGTCGGTAACGTCGTCGTGGGCATCGCCGACAGCGGCGTTGGGGCTGACGTACTTAGTGAGCGTGTCGGCAGCTTGAATCGAGACGGCGATGAAATCTTGCGAATCTTTGTAGGTGACGGCGTGATTGAGAGCGTAGGCGGTGGGGACGGTGCCGATGAGAATCAGCATGATGAGGCCCATGCCTTTTTGTCCGTCATTGGAGCCGTGAAAAAAGCTGACGCCGGTGCAGGTGAGGATGAGCAGGCAGCGGATGTAGAACGGCGGAGGCTCGGTGCCTTCGGGAGCCTGATAAAGCTTGGGATCTTTGATGAGAGCTTTAGCGAGGAGCAGCAGGAGGCCGGCACAACCGAAACCGACGATGGGCGAGAGCAGCAGCGACTTGCCGATGTTGGCGGCCTGACCCCAGTCGACGCCACTGGTGCCGGTTCTGGCGTTCATGAGCTGGTTGGCGATGCCGACGCCGATGACGGAGCCGATGAGCGTGTGCGAACTGGAGGCGGGCAATCCGAAATACCAGGTGCCCAGGTTCCATATGATGGCGGCGACGAGTAAGGCAAAGACCATAGCGAATCCGGCTTTGCTGCCGACTTGCAAAATCAGTTCGACCGGCAGCAGCGAGACGATGGCGAATGCAACCAGACCACTGGAAGCGAGAACGCCAAGGAAATTCCAGAAGCCCGACCAAACGACGGCGATGTGAGGCTCGAGCGAGTGAGTGTAGATGACCGTGGCCACGGCGTTGGCTGTGTCGTGGAATCCGTTGACGAACTCGAAGCCGAGCGCAACCAGCAGGGCGAGGCCCAGAAGCAGGTAGGGGAGGATGGAATCGCTGTGCACGAAGGAAAGATCGTGAAGCAGGCTGGAGCCGGCGTAGCCGACCCCAATGACTAGCACGACGCCGAAAACCAGCATCCCGAGTTTGCCGGGAGAGCGGGAGAGTTTCTGGTCGAGTATCGTCGGCGATGCAGTAGCCATTGTTATTCCTCGGGTTGCACGATGATTAAAGGTCTGTTGCAGTGCTAAAGCTCGTCACTATACGGGAAGATTGTTACGGGAGTGTGAAAATGCGGCTGCCGCGAAAATCCGACGCGGGAATTTGGAGCGTAAGTTTTGTGGAAAGAGGCGAACGCGACCACATCCGACCGAAATGAGCAGTTAGGCCTTGCGCATGTCTTGTTTCCGACACGGTGCACCTCAGAGGTAGTGGTGCCGGTTGGCTTCCGCAGGCGAATCGGGCCAATCCCATTGATAGCGCGTACTTTCCCGGCCATTTTAGGCCGCGCGTTCGCATGTTTCACTCCGGATGTCGCTTCGGCCCGCCATGTGACTATGCGCATATGGCGATGTGTCTGACGCCACAGACATCTAGACTGTTCACAGTTCGAATGTAATTGGACATGAAAGGCGGTGGCCGGGGCGATCTCGGGGGTTGAGTTATGGACCCTAGCGAATGGAGAGCTAAGTATCGGACAGCTCTTCTGAAAATAAACACGCCTGCAATTGAAAAGGAACTTTCTGACGCGGAAGAGGCCATCGTTGCGCGCACGCGGGATCTTTACCAGAAGACCGGACCTGATGTTGAAGTGGAGAGGGATGCTTTGGATGATGCCATGTACGCTCTACATGCGCTAAGAAATGCGCTAAAGCAGAAGTCGCCTTCGGCTTGAGATACTCCCAATGGTATTCGCCTTCCGCAGACTCCCGCACGATCCGCAGAGCGTCCTAAGTGGTCCAAACCGCGCTTGGATCGTGCACTCCAAGAGTGAAGTTCCTATCCATATTGATTACTCCGATTGGTGCTTGCCCAGCGAGCATTAGCGGCTTTGAGCGCCACTTCCCGGACCCGCTCCGGGGTCATGGTGCGTCAAACGCCGTTTGCCGCCGATCTTTCCGCCCCATAGCGGCCGTGACGCGAGAGACGGCATCGGAGGCGGGATGCCGCTGGAGTTCTGGGGAAATCTCAAAGTCGCCCACTACCACCACCTATAAGGGCTTCGGGGATTGCGGTGTATTGTTTACAATAGAAGATTCGTCCGCCTACGCTGGGAAATCCCTGCGATAGGGATGAATTCGCTTTGGAACAGTCAATCCTCAAACCCGACGCGTCCCCCCGCGTTTCGCCCACCGTGTATTGGCGCGTGGAGGGGAGCTTGCTGGACCTGACGGTGGTGCAGCCGGTGGCGTTCTTTACCTGGAACGCGCAGACCTTCTCCGAGCGTTTCCGGCGACGCGGTCTGATCTTCGTGATGGCGGCGTTGCGTCCCTTTCTTTATTCCACAAACCGGAAATTCGCGACGCGCGTGGTCCACACGGCCTTGCGGGGCGTGACGCGCGACCGGTTGGATCTGCTGGGCGAAGAGTACTTCCAATACAAATTGAAACCGCAGTTGAAGTCTCGTGGAGTGGAGCGCGTGCAGGAACTGGTGCGCGCGGGAGCGGACGTGGTGCTGGTGAGTCAGGGCCTGGAACACGTGATGAAGCCCCTGGCGCAGCATCTTGGAGTGAAGCGGATTGTGGCGAACCGATTGGAATTTCGCGACGGCGTAGCGACGGGACGGTTGCTGGAGCCGGTCATCCGGCCGCGCGGAGCGTTTGCGCGGGTTCAGGACCAGGCTCCGGATGGGCGGCGGGCGCCGAAGACGCTGGCGCGGCAATTGGATATAACCTTGGAGGAACTGAAGGCTGCCGCGATCGCATCAGGGCGAGAGTCGACGGTACGGGAACGTCCCATTGTGCATTTCGAGGGTCGGCAGCAAGCGCCGGGATTCTCGGTGAGGCGTGCGCTAGCAGGCAAGCACGTGATGTTAATCGGGGTGACCGGATTTATTGGCAAGGTCTGGCTGGCGAATACGTTGATGGAGTTGCCGAAGATCGCGCGAATTTATCTGCTGATTCGGCGGCAAAAATCGAATCCGGCACAGCGGCGGTTTGAAAAGATCGTGGAAGAATCGCCAGTGTTCGATCCGCTGTTTGAAAAATACGGAACTGGGCTCGGAGAATACCTGCGCGAAAAGGTGGAGGTGGTTGAGGGAGACGTTACGCGCGAGGGGCTGGGGCTGGACGCGGAGGTCGCGCGACGGCTGCAAACGAATCTGGATCTGATCGTGAACAGTTCAGGATTGACCGACTTCAATCCGGATTTGCGGGATGCGCTGGCGACCAATACGGATGCGGCGATGAATATCCTGGAGTTTCTGCAGCAGACGGATCATGCGGGGTTGCTGCATCTTTCCACTTGCTATGTGGCGGGTGAACGCGACGGACGGGTGACGGAGAAGCTGATTCCAAATTACACGCCGCATCACGTGGCAGACTTTGACGCGGAGCAGGAGTGGCGGTCGCTGCATCAAGTAATCGCGCACGCGGAGGCGCAGGCCGAGGGCGAGGAAGTGACGGCGGGGCTGAGGTCGCAGTCGCTGGCGAAGGAACATGCGGCGAAAGGGCTGCAGGGCGCGGCGCTGGAGAATCAGATCCGCAAGAATCGAATTCGGTGGCTGAAGACGTATTTGACCGAGGCGGGAACGCGGCGGGCGAAGGAGTTGGGCTGGCCGAATACTTATACGCTGACCAAGAGCTTGGCGGAGTCGCTGATTGTGAACTATGGCGCGGGGTTGCCGATTGCGGTAGTGCGTCCGGCGATTGTGGAGACTTCGGTGGCGAAGCCCTTTTTGGGGTGGAATGAGGGGATCAATACGTCGGCGTCGCTGTCTTATCTGTTGGGTACCTATTTCCGGCAGTTGCCGTCGAATGAGAGCAAGCGGCTGGACATTATTCCAGTGGACGCGGTATGCGACGGGATGACGCTGATTGCGGCGGCGATTGTGGAGCGGCGGCATGACGAGTTGTATCAGTTGGCGACATCGGCGATGAATCCTTGCGATATGGGGCGGTCGATTGAGCTGACCTCGCTGGCGCATCGCAAGCATTACCGGGCGCAGGAGGGTTTGGAATCCTGGCTGCGGCTGCGGTTTGATGCGATTCCGGTATCGAAGACGCGCTACCAGCGAATGTCGGCACCGGCACAGAAGGCGATTGTGAAATCGATTCAGCGGATTATGTCGCCACTGCCGTTGAAGAAGACGCCGCTGGTGAAAGCCGAGAGAAATTTGGAGCGTCTGGAAAAACTAATTGAGCTGTTTGAGCCGTTCATCCTTTTTAACGAGCATGATTTCGCGGCCGACAATGTGGAGAAGTTATCGCAGGCGCTGGTGGAAGATGAGCGGGAAGTATTTCGATACAAGGCGCGAATGCTCGATTGGTGGGATTACTGGATCAATGTGCATATTCCGGCGCTGCGAAAGTGGACGTATCCTTTAATTGAGGGAAGGCCGCTGGAGGCGCGTCCGGCGCGGAGTTTGGGGAATGGGGAAACTGTGAAGACGGGAACGAATGGCGGATCGTGGTGAAAGGCATAAGAGCATAAGAACATAAGAACATAAGAACATAAGAACATAAGAACATAAGAACATAAGAACATAAGAACATAAGAACATAAGAACATAAGAACATAGGAGCTAAGAGCTAGAAGCTAAGAGCAAAGACCGGAGCGAGAAGAAACGGAATTCGTGAATGGCGATATTTTTAACGGGATCGACGGGATATATTGGCGCGCACGTGGCGGCGAATTTGCTGCGGGATGGCGCGGCGCTAAATGTGCTTGTGCGGGCGCGGGACGTGGGCGAGGCGGAAGCGCGCTTGTGGCAAGCGGTTCAATTGCATCTCGCGTTTCCACAGTTTTATGAGTATCTGCAGACGCGGGTGCGCGTGTTCCGCGGAGACTTGACGGATCCCGGCTTTGGATTGGGGCGCGATGAATACGACCGACTGGTGCATACGACGGATTCGGTGATTCATTGTGCGGCGTCGCTGAACCGGAAGTCGGAGAAGAGTTGCCTGAATGTGAATCTGCGGGGAACGCTGGAGGTGCTGACGCTGGCGCGGCACGCCGAGCATTATCACGGATTGAGACGCTTCAGCCAGGTGAGCACGGTGGCCGTGGCGGGAAAGCGGCAGAATGAAGTGGTGAGCGAGGACCGATCGATTGAGTGGGAGCGGTCGGATTACGATCCGTATGCGCGGACGAAAAAGTTCTGCGAACACATGATGCGGGTGTTATTGCCGGAGACGCCGAAGACAATTTTCCGGCCGAGCATTGTTCTGGGTGACAGCCGGTATGCGGAGACTACGCAATTCGACATGGTAAAGGCGTTTGTATTCCTGGCCGGGCTGCCGGCGTTGCCGTTTCGTCCTACAGACAAGATCGACATCGTAAATGTGGATTTTGTGGCGGAGGCGATTTCGACGCTGCATCAAAAGGAGCATCCGCAATACGACACGTATCATCTTTCGTCCGGGATTGGGTCGCAGACATTTCGGGAGATTACGAAGGCGTTGGCGACGGCGCAGAACAAACGCGCGCCGGTGTTTGTGCCGGTGGTGGAGCGTCCGTTTGCCGGGTCGGTGAATTTTCTGGCGAGCCGCAAGGGAGCGATTGGGAAAGGCGCATCGCTGATGAAGGTGTTCATGCCGTATCTGGTGTGGAATACCGTTTTCGATAACACCCGCGTGACAAATGAACTGGGGAAGAAGCCGGTGCCGTTTTCCAAGTATTGTTATCCGCTATTGAAGTTCAGCAGCGAGAGCAATTTTGAATACAAATATCGGCCCTGGCCGGCGGCAGCGGGAGGGACAGCGGCATGATGGACTTCATTCTGGAAGCGTGGGTGAGTACTTCGATTGAGCGCGCCAAAGCTGGGTGGATGCTGGGCGCAAGCAAGCGCTGGAAACCAGGCGAGAAGCTGAAACTGCTGTTTGCGGGATACAACGGCACTCGGAATATGGGATCGGATGTGCGCGTGGAGGAGATGTTGCGGCAGATTCGACACATTCTGGGAGCGAATCGCGTGGAGTTCAGCGTGATGAGCCAGAACTTCGATTTCTCGCGCGGATATTTCGAGGGGACAAAGCAAGTGCATCTGCCTGATATTTTCCCGCCGTTTCTGGCAAATGAAGTGCCGCAGCATGATGGAGTGGTGGCGTGCGAAGGATCGATGTTCAAGAGCAAGTTCGCGAATGCGCTGACCACGATGATGATCGGGTCGCTGGGAATTGCGGCGGCGCAGAACAAGCTTTCGGTGGGATATGGCGCGGAGGCGGGACACATGGATCCGTTGGTGGCAAAGATGTGCGGACGCTATTGCAAGAACTCATTCGTGATTACGCGAAATGAGGAGTCGCGGGGCGTGTTGCGCGAACTAGGCGTGCCGACGGAACTGGGAACCGATACTGCATGGACGTTTGAGCCAAGCCCGCCGGAGTACGGGCTGAGCGTACTGAGGAAAGTTGGCTGGGACGGGAGAACACCGGTGCTGGTTGTGTGTCCGATTAATCCGTTTGAATGGCCAGTGAAGGCATCGGTGGCGAAGTACGCGGTGCGCAGTTTGACGGGAGCGTATAAGGACAGCCACTACCGCACAGTGTATTTTCACAATTCGGGGCCGGCGGCGGAGCAGGCGTATCAGAAGTATTGGACCGCGATTGCGAACGCGGTCGATGCATTCCGCAAGAAGAAGAATGTTTTCGTGATCCTGGTGGCGACGGAGCGGTTGGACGCACGTCCGGCGAACCGAATCTCCGAGAAGTTGGGCGGAGTGCCGGTTCTGACCGCGGACGAGTACAACATGTATGAGTTGGTGAGCGTGTTGCGGGCATGCCATATGATGGCGTCGTCGCGGTATCACGGGATTGTGACATCGATGCCGGCGCTGGTCCCATCGGCTGGGATCACGATGGATGAGCGCATCCGGAACTTGATGCGGGAACGGGGACATCAGGATCTGCTGATGACAGTGGACGATCCCGAGCTGGAAGGAAAGTTATTGGCAGCGCTGGAGAAATTGCGTTGTGAGGGCGAGGCGATTGCGACGGGAATTGCGCAAACCGTAGTGAAGAACTTGAAGGTGATGGCGCGCATGGGCGTGTATTTTGAAGAAGAAGTGCAGAGAAGGTATCCGGAGTTTGAGACGCGCAGGGGAGAGTGGAGTTGGGAGGACTATTTGCCGCCGATGAGTAAAGGGTTGCGGGAGTTGGTAGCAGCTTACAACTAGGGGCGACGATTTCTTGCGTGCGGCGTTGCACTTCATATTTTGAATACACCCATTCCATTTATCGGGGAGATTTTCTCGCAACTGCAGGCGGCTGCGGACACGCAGATTCTTGCCGAGATTCGCGAGGGCGAAGTCACGGGCGTAACTGGAAGTGAGTTGCTGGAACACATCCGCAAAGCCAGGACATTTATCGCTTCGAAGAGGCTGAAAAAGGGCGACCGGTGCGGTTTGCTGGCGGCGAACAGTATCCGCTGGGTGGCCATGGACTTGGCGCTCATAGCCGAGGGGCTGATCGTGGTGCCGCTGTATTCGCGGCAAGCGCCGGCAGAGTTAGTCGCGATGATGAAAGATTCCACGCCGTCGCTGGTGTGCTGCGGCGATGCTGCATTGCTCGCGATCGCGCCGAATTGGCCGGAGGCGCCTCCACAGCATTTGTTCGATGAGATTTTTGCGGGCGCGGAAGGCGTGCAGTTGGAACGGCCGCAGGTGGGCAAAGAAGATCCAGTAACGATCATCTATACGTCGGGGACCTCCGGCGAAGCCAAGGGCGTCGTGCTCACAGCGGCGAATGTTGGCTTTATGTTGGATCGGACGGCGGAGCGACTGGGGCAGTTGATGTCCGGGTCGACGGCGCAGGAGCGTATCTTTCATTATTTGCCCTTCACATTCGCGGCGTCGTGGATTGCGCTGCTGACGTTTCTGAAGCGGCGGAGCCTGGTCGCGATCAATATGGATCTGTCGAAGATTGCGAGTGACATGCGGACGGTAGCCCCGGATTATTTCTTGAATGTTCCGCAGTTGCTTGAGCGCATGCGGCGTGCGGTGGATCAACAATTGTGGCAGACTGGCGGCGTCGCTCAGGCCATTTACTCAAGGGCGAAGGCTGGGTGGGTGCGCAAGCAGGAGAAGCAGTCGAAACCGGGAGACGCGATGTGGCTGGGGCTGGCGAACCTGCTGGTGTTTCCGGCGATTCGGAAGAAGATGATCGGCAGGAATCTCAAGGCGCTGATTTGCGGGTCGGCACCACTGAGTGCGGAGACGCAGCTTTATTTCATGATGCTGGGCATTCGAGTGTTGCAAGTTTATGGGCTGACGGAGACGACAGCAATTTGTACGATGGATGACCCGAATCGTGTTGAGGTGGGATATGTGGGGCCAGCGATTCCGGGCATGGAGATGAAACTCGGGGACAATGATGAGCTCCTGGTGCGCGGTCCCAATATTTTCCGAGAATATTGGAACCGACCGGAGCAAACAGCGGATGCGTTGCGCGATGGTTGGTTCCATACCGGCGATCAGGGCGAAATGAGTGCGGCGGGGAACTGGCGGATCGCGGGGCGGATCAAGAACTTGATCGTGCTGGGGTCCGGGCACAAAATTTCTCCAGAGCCGATCGAAAGCGCGATTGCGAAGCTCCTGCCGGAAGCGCAGCAGGTTGTGGTGGTTGGAAACGGCCGGGGATATTTGTCGGCGCTTGTGACGGGAAGCGTGACGTCGGCAAAGGTGCAAGCGGCGCTAGATGGGGTGAATCCGGAGTTGCCGCACTACAAGCAGGTGCGGGCGTTTGTTGTGGTGCCCGAAGCATTCTCGATTGAGAATGGGTCGCTGACGGTGAATGGCAAATTGAAGCGTGATGTGATTTCGGCGCGAATGAAAAATGAGATCGAGGACATGTACCGCGTGAAGCAGGCTGTGTAGTCGGGGCAGAAAGTGCGGGAAACCACGAAGGACACAAGAGTGCGCGAAGCAAAGTGCGAAACGGAGCTGGCGAGCGGCCGCGGCGGAAGTGCTTTGTCCTGGACTGTTGCTGATGGCGTGATCGAACTGGCGCTGCACCGTGCGCCTTGTAACGAGCTAGGATCGGAGTCATTAGAAGAATTCGAGCAATTTGTAACGGCTTTAGGGCGCGTGCAGGAGAAGACGCACGCGCTCATCATTTTTAGCGAAATGAAGCCGGGATTTTGCGCGGGAGCGGATTTGCGCGAACTGTATCACCGGTCGCAGGTGATGGATAAAGCTGAGGCTGCCAAAGGCGTTCGCGATTTCCTGGAGCGCATTCACCGCGTGTTGAATCTGCTTGATGCCGCCCCGTTGACCACGATTGCGGCGGTACACGGAGTGACGTTCGGAGGAGGATTCGAACTGGCTTTAACTTGTGATTTGATTATCGCCGATAAGATGGCGCGCTTTTGCTTTCCGGAGTTGAGGCTGGGATTGATTCCGGGGTTCGGTGGGATTCCGCGTCTGAAGCGCGATTTGGGAAACGCCGTGGTGAGGGACTTGTTGCTGACGGGGCGCAGCTTCAATGCAACTAAGGCACAACAGATTGGTCTGGTGAGCCAGGTGGTTGGCGAGGGGGAGGCGTTGCGGGTGGCGCGGGCAACGGCGGCTCAGTTCAAGAAGTTCGATCATGCTACGGCGGTAGCTGCGAAAAGGTTTATCAAGCCGATTCCGTACGAGGAGTTGCGGCGAGAGATCGATTTGTTTTGCGAACTGTTCGCGCGTCCGGCAGTGGAGGCAGGATTGCGTAAGTTTGTGGAGAGCACGGAGGCGCAGCCTTACTTGCCGTAGGGCGTGAAAGAGTATGTCTTGGCGAGTAAAGTTGCATAGGTCCTTCGCTTCGCTCAGGATGACAAAGCATTTGTAAGATCACATAGCATTTATGAAGACTGCTGATCAAACCGTGGATGAAATATTGAATCTTGCCGCGGCACACTTCAAGGTGCCGAAGGAAAAACTTTCTCCTGACGATGACTTCTTCAAAACGTTGGCAATTGACAGTTTACAAACGCTTGATCTACTGACCAAGCTGGAGAATCATTTTCACGTGGAACTTCCGGATTACGAGTTGCAGGGCGTTTCCGACTTTCGTACGCTGGCCGAGAAAATTCAGGCAAGGCTCTAAAGCGAGTTCACACGGAGATACGGAGGCACGGAGAAGATTTGAGCGGGTCCCTCATGCGCGTCTTCGATCCTTCCATCAACTTATGTGGATAACTGTGCGGGTAGCTAATTCATTAATACAGTTTCCTCCGTGTCTCCGCGCCTTGTGGTGAAATGATCCTTAATGCTTGATCTTCAAAAATACAGCTGCCTGGGGGCAGCTCTGCGTGATGCGCTCGACCGTTTCTCGGGCGAGACCTGCCTGATTGAAGCGGAGCGCGACCGGGAGAAGACTCGGCTTACCTACTCCGATTTCAAAGAAATCAGTCTGCCTTTAGCGCGAGCGCTCGAGGATGCGGACTTTGATGCTGGCGATCGCGCGGCGATCCTGATGACGAATCAGTCGAAGTGGCTGATTTCGGCGTATGCGATTTTCTACAGCGGCGGCGTACTCATCCCTCTGGATTACAAACTGACGGCGGCCGAGCAATTGCAATTGTTGGAACACTCGAAGGCCAAAGTATTGGTCGTGGAGTATCACTTGTGGCGGGCGATCACGCAGTCGCCGGAGTTTCACAACATCAAGACGAAGCTGGTGCTGGTCACTGAGGCTCCGCTGGGCGCGGATCTGGCAGGTGGATTCCGGTGGGAAGACTTCAAGCGCAAGGGCGCGCCGGATTTCGTGATGCGGCTGCGCGAAGACGTGGCGTGCATCGTGTATTCGTCGGGCACGGGCGGGCGTCCGAAAGGATGCGTGCTGACACACGAAAATTATCTGGAGCAGTGCCGCGCGTTGACCGCGTGGTATCCATTCTGGCCGGGAGTGCGGTATTTGAGCATTCTGCCGACCAATCACGCGATTGATTTCATGGTGGGATTCATTGGGCCTTTCGTGTGCGGAGCGTGCGTTGTGCATCTGCGGACGCTGCGTCCGGAATTTGTGCGGGACGCGTTTGTGCGCTACCGGATTACGTATGTTTCTTTGGTGCCGATGATTGTGAAGAACCTGGAGCGCGGGCTGCGGGCGAAGTTCGACGAGTTGCCTCCGTGGAAACGGGCGATTCTGAATCGAATGATTGCGCTGAACAAGATGCTGACTCGCAGCCGGCCGCGCGTGAAAGTGAGCCGTACGTTACTGCCGCAAGTGCACCGCGCCTTTGGCGGAGAGTTGCAGGCCCTGATCACCGGCGGCGCGTTCATCGAACCTTCGACCATGCAGTTTTTTTACGATCTGGGAATTCCGGTAGCGAACGGATATGGCCTGACCGAAGCCGGAACCGCGCTGACCTTGAACGATCTGAAGCCGTTTCGCGCGGATACAGTGGGCAAGCCGCTGCCCGGTGTGGAACTGCGTGTGCTGAGTCCGAACGACGAGGGGATCGGAGAGATTGCGGCGCGAAGCAAGACGGTGATGTCCCATTATCTGGAGGATGCGGAGTTGACACTGGAAACGATTGTCGATGGATGGCTTCTGACGGGCGATTTGGGGCGGTTCGACAAGAGCGGACATCTGCAGCTTTTCGGGCGGAAGAAAAATATGATCGTCACGGAGGGCGGGAAGAATATATATCCGGAAGATATTGAGACGGTCTTCGACGGATTACCGGTGAAGGAGTACTGTGTGTTCGCGGCGAACTATGTGTGGCCGCAAAAAGAGATGGGACAGGAGATGCTGGTGATGGCGCTGCGGCTGGAGCAGAATCAGCGCTTCGACAGCGCGCTCCTGCAGGAGATCGTGGACCGCAACCGACGGCTGCCTGACTTCAAACGCGTCGGCGGATATCTGATCTGGGAGAGAGATTTTCCGCGGACCGCCTCGATGAAGATCAAGCGGCAAGCGCTGGGAGAAGAAATCGGAAAAGCAGTGGAGCGGGGAGTGGTGGTGGGGCTGTGAGCGAGGAGCGATCGTATCTTGCCATTGTGAATCCTGCCGCGGGAGGCGGACGGACTCGGAAGATGCTGGGTCCGGCGTTGGAACGATTGCGAGCTGGCGGAATCGCTGTTGATTTAGTTGAGACTGGTGGCGTTGGCGATGCTACGAGGATTGCGCGCGAGGCTTATGCGAGCGGCCGGCGGAAGTTTATTGCCGTCGGCGGGGACGGGACGTCGTACGAAGTGGTGAATGGCCTTTTCCCGGAGGCCAGCGCGGCTGAGCCGCCCACGCTGGGTTTCCTGCCGCTGGGGACGGGAAATTCCTTTCTGCGCGATTTCAGCGATCGCGGTGTGGAGCACGCAATCGAGTCGTTGATTTCGCGGAGAACGCAGGCCTGCGATGTGCTGCGCTTGCGTCACCGGACCGGAGTGATCCACTACATCAATCTGCTGAGCGTGGGATTTCCGGCCGACGTGGCCACTCTGCGGGAACGGCGCTTTAGCGGCCACGGAGAATTGGGATACATCATTTCGATTTTTCTCGGGCTCGCTCGATTGCGGAGGCGACCCTTTCCGGTGCGAGCGGATGGGGAAACGGAATTCGACCGGCGGCGCTGTCTTTTTCTCACCTTCAACAACAGCAAGTTTACGGGGGGGACGATGATGATTGCGCCGAAGGCCGAAGTAAATAACGGCCTGATTGAATACGTCCGATGGGGTGCAATTGGGAGGCTGGGGCTGATGCGGAACTTGCCGGGACTTTACGATGGTACGCATATTGAGCATCGCTTGGCCGAACGAAAAGCCGTGCGGCGGGTGGAATTCGATTTGAACGAGGCAGTGGATGTGATGGTGGATGGGGAAGTGCTGACGCTGCATTGCGAAAAGTTGGATGTGCTGCCTGGTGCGTTGACCGTTATGGCTTGAGCGCATGATATAAGAGTGCATCATGTCGGAAGGAAATCATGTCTGAACAGCGGCGAAAGCAGCAACAGAAGCGGGTTGGGGGGGCCGAAGCTAAGGTGCCGTCGCGGAAGATGCTGATCTGGGGCGGCGTTGCGATGCTATTCGTTCTGGCTTACGCAGGTGGCTGGTACTACAGGAATCACCGCTACGATGGCTTTGCGAAGTGTCTGGCATCGAAGCAGGCGAAGATGTATGGCTTGTATTGGTGTCCGCATTGTGCCGAGCAGAAGGAAATGTTTGGGAAAGCCTTTCGGTACGTTCCTTACATCGAGTGTGCGATCAAGGGCTCGCGGGAACTGGCACCGGCGTGTTCGGCGGCTGGGGTGAAGTTATTTCCGAGTTGGCAGTTTGGATCCAACCCGCCCAAAGAAGGGGTCTTTCCGCTGGAAGAGCTTTCCGACAAAACTGGGTGCAGTCTGCCGTGAGTGCAGCTTCAAACCAGCCGACTGCGTCCAACCCAGCTTCCGTGGCAACTGCCACGAAAGATAATCGACTCTTGTTTGTGGCGATCGCGATATTGGCACTGGCGGGGATGGTGGTCTCGGCGGTTTCGCTGCAACGCCACTACGCCAAGTCAGCCTCGGCGTTTTGCGATTTCGGGGAGAGATTCGATTGCGACATTGTGAATCGCAGTGAATATTCCAGCCTGATGGGAATTCCGGTAGCAGGGATTGGTATCGCTGGGTACGGCGTGCTGCTCTTACTGGCAACTATTTGCCGCTCGCGGATGGAGACGCCATTACGGCTGCTGGTAGCGGCTGTGGCGGGATTAGCGTTCGCCCTCTATTTGACGTATGTCGAGGGCTACGTTTTGGAAACGTGGTGCATTCTGTGTTTGAGTTCGCTTGCCTTGATTGCGACCATCACGGTGCTGGCCTCTGTGGTGAAGGCGCGGGCCGGACTCAGCAGCTGAAGCTCTTCTGATGGGAAAAATCCAAAAAACAAAAGGTAACACTGGAGCCGTTTCTGAAGTGATTCGCGCCAGTGGTGCGGTGGGAGACCTGCGTCTGCATGAAATTCGTAGCCGTGTTTTTCAGAATACGCGGTTCCTTCGGGTGTGGTTGCCTCCGGGCTATGACGATGCGGAGAATGCTGCGCGGCACTATCCCGTGCTCTATCTGAATGATGGTCAAAATCTGTTTGAGTCGTCGTCATCTTTCACCGGAGTTGAATGGGGAGCGGACGAGACTGCGGACCGGCTAATCCGCGAGGGCGCGATCGCTCCGATCATCATCGTGGGCATGGACAACACGGGCAAGGATCGGCTTCGCGAATACATGCCGCACCGGCCGATGCATCACATGATGCTGCGGGCGCAGGGGCGTTCTTATCCAGATTTTCTGATGAAGGAAGTGATGCCGTTCGTGGAGCGCACTTACCGCGCCGCTAGAGGGCCGGAGAATACAGGATTGGGCGGATCGTCGCTGGGGGCGCTGATTGCTCTGTACACGGCGATCGCGCGGCCGGGAGTGATTGGGCGTTTGCTGCTCGAGAGCCCGTCGCTGTGGGCTTCGAACCGGCAGGCCATTAAGGAGAGCCGCATCGTGAGAATTTGGCCCGAGAGAATATTTCTAGCTGCGGGCACTGCAGAAGCAGGAAGCGCCGAGCGCAGCCGCACCGCGGTGGATGATGTGCGGGAACTCGCGGCCATCATACGGCGGGCGGTGTTAAGTGAGAGGCGGTTGCGGCTGGTGATCAGGGACGGCGCCGGGCACAGCGAGTCAGCGTGGGCCCTGCGATTTCCCGAGGCTCTGCAGTTTTTGTTCGGTGAGTAATTTAAGTCAGACTGACTTCACAGCGAGAACTGATTTCTTGCCGAGTTTCCATATCCCATACAAAAGAGCGGCCATCACGGGGACAGAAAGTTGGACGTGTGTCCAGCCTGCGAACGGGCCTAGTAGCGGCAGCACGAAAGCGAGATATAAAAGAAGTTTGAGATACGGATTGGCAGGGTGATCGGGTTGAGTGACGATCCAGTCAGAGAGCAGGAGGAAAGCGGGCGCAAGGATTACGAGATCGTAGACGGTGAGATGCGGAGCAAGCAAAACGGTGGCGAGCAGGAGCGCCGAATAGCGAAGGGAGAAAGGTACGCGGCTGCGCCAGCAAGCGACGGCCAATGCGGAAACCAGAAGCGCGCTTATAACGTAGGCGGCGAAAGAAGCTGAGGGCCAAGGGAGGAGCATGGTCCAGAAGGTGCGCAGGGAGTGGGTTTGGTAGAGTCTGGGCTCCAGTAGAGGCAGCACTCGAGGAACATTGAGCAGCACGCGCAGCCATTCGCGAAGTGGGCCGGGACCGTAATAGAGGCACGCCACGATCAACTCGCCGGCCGTCGAGACAAGGGCCCCAGCAATGACCTTCCAGCGCGGTGTGACGAGGAAAACAACGGCTGTGGCCAGGCCCAGTTGGGGTTTGAAGATGAGACATCCGAGAGCGAAGCCGGCCAGGAATTCACGCTGACCGCGCAGGGCAAAGAAGGCGAGCGTGAAACATCCGAGAGCCAAGGCGGAGGTCTGTCCCCAGGCGATGAGGTGCCAAAAGGGCGGGAAGGCGAAAGCGAGAATCAGGACGGTCGATGCGTGGTTGCGCAGCCCGGGGCAGGCACGCCACACGGCATAGCAGCACACACCGTAAATGAGCGAACTCAGAGTGAGCCACCGCACCAGTGCCCAGGGATAAGGCAATCGAGCGAAGGGCGCGAAGAAAATTGAAACCTGCGGCGGATAAAGCGGCAAATAGTTGACGCCCGAGGCGGCTGGAACGCGCTGCGTCGCCACTTCCGATTGCAACTGCAAGTCGTAGAGATCAGCGCCACGGTGAGCGAGCGCGAGTGATCCCAGAGTGTAGAAGTGAAGAAAGTCAGTGCCTTTAAGATTGGCAGAGCGATCGCGCAAACCCGGCGCGGCCATGTTCCACAGGTAGACCGACCAGAGACACGCAGCGAGGATTAAGCCGTGCGCGCGCAGGCGGCGGGCGGTCAGGAACGAAGCAGCGGGTGCCGGCATAAGGTCAGCCTATAATACGCGGCGTTTTGAGCGGATCGCGAAAGAGTAGGTTCTGCAGGTCGCGATGGATGCGTCGCTCAGCGGGGATAGGGTAGCAGCCGCGGCGTGGGATTGTCGCCCTCCACGAACCAGATCTTTCGATCAGAAAAATACTGCAGCAGTTCCTGGTTGCCCCTCGTGCCCATGTCGCGTGCCCAGACGACTTTGGCCGCGTCAATATCAGCGTGGTTGTAGACCCATTCGTGATCCACATCGTGGCGAGGCCCATAGCCGACAATGACCAACTGCGGGCCGGGAAGTTCCTGAAGCTGGTGCAACAGCGCGGCGCGGTCCAAATTGCCGCGTGGCCAGACAGGTTCGATCTGGACGTGAACGACCGCCGCTGTTACGCGCAGAAGGATCATAGCGCACGCCAGTATAGGAATCGCGCGAACCAAAGCTGGTCCAATCACGCGATGCCCACGGCGCCAGTGCCAGATGTGGCGCATGCACTGAACCAGAAGAATGTAGAGCGCGCCGACTGCGGGAGAAAAATAATGGGGAAGAGTCCAGGTTTGGACGGCCAAGCCCGCGACCATAACAGCGCAGATCGCAACCGGCAGGCACATTTTTTTCTGGCGCACCGCCCAGGGAAAGGCCAGCAACGGGAGTGTCAGCAACGGTCCCAGATAAAACTGCCACCAGGACTCGGCTTTCTGCGCGGCGCGCAACAAGAAGCCTCTTACGTTGAGGTTTTTCTCAAACTCCCCCAGTTCCCAGCGATAAAAGTCGCGCATGACCTCGTGGTGATAAACCGGCTCTGGTCGCGGCGTCTGCCAAAGGAAATATGGCGCGGTGGCGTAGGTGGCGCGGTTGATTTGATACGTCATGCGAAAGGGATCGCGGGTAATGCGGCGATAGTAATAGCCGGTAGCGAACGCGCCACAGGCGAGAACCACAAACAGCGGCAACACGATGCGAGCAAGCGAGATTCCTAACGCGGGACCTACTTTGCTCGTGAGCCACCACAGCATTGCCGCGGCCACGGGCAGGCTGAAGACCAAACCTTCGTAGGGACGGCTGTTGGCTAAGATCACCAGTCCCGCCCCCATCAGCACAGCGTCGCGCACTCGAAGACGCTTGCGCAAACGGGGCCAGGCTCCAAGCACCAGCGCGCCGGCGAAAGCTGCGACGGAAGCACACCAATAGGTGTTCATCCAGTAGCTCAGAATGCCCAAGCGCAGCACAGCCAGCACGGCTCCCAGTAGCGCCCACGGCGGAGGCAGCCAGCCCTGCAGCATCCAGCATAAGGCGGAGCACACCAGCGCGGTTACCAGGATTTGCCCAATCCACGGGTGACCAAGCAATTGGCCGGCTGCAAGCACGAGGCCTTGTGCAGGTGGATACATCGACATGTAGGTGGGGCGCTCGATGATGTGGAAGCTTTCGAAATGGATCCACATGGGATGCGTGGGATTGGTGAGCCTGCCGTGAGCGAAAGTGTCGCCTGCGAGCAAGTAGCTGAATTCGTCATTGAATCGCGGTTGCGGAACGCCGAGGATCGGGATAAGTGCGATTCGAACCCCAACCACGCTGAGACCGACCAGCAGCACGGAGAGGCACCTGCGTCTTGCCAGGCGTGCACCGGTGCTCTCGATCCAACGGAAAGCGCTCGGTGGATTACGGTGGGAAGAACGTCGAGAAGCGAATAAAATCAGCGCGCCCGTGGCCGCCAGCAGGAGGGCTTCGATCAGCGCCAGCAAGAACGGAGCGAGGCGAAAATATAGGTTCTGCATCGTAACCGAGCCGGGCACGCGCCGGCTCACCAGTAAGTTAAGTCAGTCGCAGTGCGAAAAGGCGCGTATCAAGACTGAGATTACAAGAACCCGAATTGCCTGGGGAAAAAGCATTGTCGAAATGCTGGTCACACAACTTGCTTGTCGGCGGCCCTTTCAAACAGTCCGTCGACGATCTGAATCATTTCGTTGTCGACGACGCGGTTGCGCGAAATGGCCTCGATCAGTGGAATCGAGACGATCTTATTGGAGCGCAGGGCGGCCATGCATCCGAATTCGCCGCGGTGCACCATGTCGATGGCGCCCAGGCCGTAACGCGTGGCCAAGACGCGGTCAAAAGCGCTGGGCGAACCACCGCGCTGGATATGTCCGAGAACCACGGCTCGAGTTTCGAAGCCCGTGCGTTTTTCAATCTCACGGGCGAGGATGTTGGCGATGCCGCCTAGTTTGACGTGACCAAACTCGTCCTTGCCCATGTCTTGCAGAACGGGCGCTCCCTGGCCGGGTTCGGCGGAGGAGAACTTTGCTCCTTCGGCAACGACGACAATCGAAAAATAAAGTCCGCGCTCGTGACGCTGGCGGATGGAATCTGCAACTTTATCGACATCAAAAGGCCGTTCGGGAATCAGGATGACGTCGGCGCCGCCGGCGATGCCGCTGTAAAGGGCGATCCATCCGGCGTCGCGGCCCATCACTTCCACGACCATCACGCGGTTATGAGCTTCGGCAGTGGTGTGAACCCGATCAAGGGCCTCGCAGACGATATTGCATGCGGTGTCGAATCCAAATGTGTAATCGGTGCCGCCCAGATCGTTGTCGATAGTTTTGGGAACGCCCACAACCTTCGCGCCACGTTCGTGGAGTTTCTGCGCGACCGAAAGAGTGTCGTCGCCGCCGATTGCGATCAGAGCCTCGATTTTGTTCTTCTCCAGCGAAGCCATGCAGCGGTCGATGCCATCAGGACGCTTCGAAGGATTCGTGCGTGAAGTGCGCAGGATGGTGCCGCCGCGAGGCAGAATGCCTCCGACCGCTTCGAGATCGAGAACCATAGTATTGTCGTCGACCAACCCGCGCCAGCCTTCCAGGAAACCAACGAATGCGTCGCCGTAAGTAAAAATGCCTTTGCGTACCACGGCGCGAATCACCGCATTCAGGCCAGGACAATCACCTCCGCCGGTTAGCATGCCAATCTTCATCGTCCACTCCCTCAGATGGAAATCCCTGGAATGCACCCCGGGAGTGGACTGCGATCAGCGGCAGCCCGAAGCGCGGGTTTCAGCAGTCGCCGGGAAGAGATAGATTATCATTAAAGCCGTCTGGTTCTGATCAACAAGTTGCGCCGCGTGCACGGCAATCGCGGAGTGAAATCGGAGGCTTCGCCAGAGATCGGCTCCCGCGTGATTAGGTCTTTGGGTTCAGTCGAGCCTCGATCTTCTCCAGTAGTCCCGCACAGGCTTCCCCAGCATCACGAGTTGAAAAATCGCTGCCCAGTTCGACCACGGGCAGACTCGCGCACGCGGTCTGGAAGGCCTGTTGCGCAGCCGGGGACGCCGTCATGTCGGGGCCCGTAAGCACCAGATCAAAATGCGTGACTCGCATCAGGATGAAAGCATCGCGCACATGGCCGCTGGTGTGAACATCGTATCCGGCGCGACGCAGAAGTTCACGCAGGTAGGCGAGTACGTCGGCATTGTTATCGAGGCAAAGAACGCTGCGGCCGGTAAGGGCAGGAGTTTCGGCGCGCGCCCCGGGGCGGTAAAAGGCGGCAACAGCCTTCTCCTCCGATTCGTGCGTGTCGAACAAACTTGTGAGGTGCGACAGTTCCAGAACTTTCCGCACATGTTCTGGCACGTTGCACAGCTTCAGGTCGCCGCGCGCCTGGCGAGCGCTGGTCAGTGTGCGGACGATCGTGCCGAGACCGCTGCTGTCCATAAAGCCCACCGCGCCCAGATGCAGGACGATGGAACGGCGGTCGCGCAGCAACCAGGCCACGTGCGCCCGCAAAGACTCGCTCTCACCTCCCGCAACAATCCGTCCATTGCAGTGCACAATGGTGACGCGTCCAACCTCACGAGTGTCGAGCGATAGGCGCAAAGGCCTCCTGTCCTGCTGGGAACCAGCCTGCGAAGTCGCCACATTATATCGATAAGCAGCTGGGACTAGTAGCGTGAAGTGGAACGCGGAATTCGCTCTAGCTCTTGAGCCCAATAGCGGCAGCTTCCAGTTGGTCGTGCACTTCCTCTGCACGGCGGATTGCGGCTTGCACGTTGTCGCAAATATTCTCGGCTCCCACCAATTCTTTGAACTCCGCCTGATGGATCAGGCTGGCCGGTTGCTCACGCGCGCCACAAAGAATCAAGGTCCGATTCGTTGCCTGCAACTCACGGGCAACTTCCTCGATGGCGAATAATCCGGTGGCATCGAGTGCGGTCATATTGCGCAAACGCAGGATGACGACGGGCGGAAGGCTGTGCAAGTTCTTGGTGACTGCGGAAATTTTGTCGGTTGCGCCGAACAGAAATGGTCCGTGGATGCGGAAAATGGTGGCGTAGTAAGGAATATCTTTGTCTTGCAGGATGTGCATGCGGCCATCTTCAACATACTCGTCGGTGACTTGGGAAACTGTGGTGGTGGAGGCAACACGGCCAATGAAAAGCAGGGCGGCGAGAATCATGCCAGCTTCGACCGCGACGGTGAGGTCGGCAAAGACGGTGAGCGCAAAGGTGACCAGCCAGACACTGACGTCGGTCTTCGTGAGCTTCAGCAGTTGCGGGATCTCGCGCCACTCGCCCATGTTGTAGGCGACCACCATCAGGATTCCAGCGAGTACGGCCAACGGAACATGGCTCACCAACGGCGCCGCGAACAGCAAGATGCAGAGCAGTGTGAGTGCGTGAATCATGCCCGCGACCGGAGACTGAGCGCCGGCGCGAATATTGGTTGCGGTGCGGGCGATGGCGCCGGTGGCCGGAAGTCCGCCGAACATAGGAGAAACAATGTTGGCCACGCCCTGGCCGATGAGTTCAACGTTGGGATTGTGGTGATCGTTACTCATGCGGTCGGAGACCACGGCGGACATGAGCGATTCAATAGCGCCCAGCATGGCGACGGTGAGCGCCGGCCCGAGCAGTCCGTGAATCAGGTCCGCGCGAAAGCGTGGAATTAGAAAGTGAGGCAATCCGGCGGGAATTCCGCCGAAACGGGAGCCGATGGTTTCCACCGGTAGCTTGAACAACACGACGGCTGCAGTGCCGAGCAGGAAGGCGACAATAGCGCCGGGAATGCGATTGGAAACGGCGCGGCACAAAATTATCACCAACACCGTGCCCGCGGCCAGTGCGGTTGCGGTGTAGGAAAGCGTGTGGAAGTTGCCGGCGAGAGCTTCTACGCGCAGCCAGAAGATTCCGGGAACTTCGCCGAGTTGCAGACCGAAGAAATCCTTCACCTGGGTACTAGCGATTAGAATAGCGATGCCGTTGGTGAAGCCGATCACGACGGGGCGGGGAATGAACTTGACCGCCGTGCCCATGCCAGCGATGCCCATGATCATCAGCAGGATGCCGGCCATCACCGTGCACATGAAAAGTCCGTCGACGCCGTGAAGGGCAACGATGCCGGAGATGACCACCACGAAGGCGCCGGTGGGTCCACCAATTTGTGTTTTGGAACCACCCAAAGCAGAAATCAGAAATCCGGTGACGATGGCACAGTAAATGCCGGCCTGTGGCGTCAATCCCGAGGCGATGGCAAAGGCCATAGCCAGTGGCAAGGCGACCAGGCCAACCGTGATCCCGGCAATCAGGTCGTGCAGAAATTTGTTGGCAGTGTAGTCGCGCAGACAGAGGATAGACTTCGGCAGCCAACGTTCTTCAAAGAAAACACACCCCATTTTTCTATTATGCAGCAAACTCCGGAAGAAGAAAGAGAATTACGAAGGGACGAACAAACCAAGGAACATGAACACGCGAAAGGGAATGAGGCGCTGGATTTCCGTGTTGCGTCGCAGCCCAGGTTTCGGCACAATGCTGCACTGGATTGAAGAGCATGAATAAGACTCTTGCGTTTCTAGGGTGGGGAACGGTTGCAGTGCTCGGCGCAGTGGCCGTGGGCGCGATTGCACTGCATCGCGGCGAACCTATTAATGCTCTGTGGTTGGTAGTTGCGGCGACGTGCTGCTACGCGCTTGGCTACCGCTTCTACAGCAAATTCATCGCGGCGAAGATTCTCTCGCTGGATGCTTTGCGCGCGACCCCAGCCGAACGACTGGAGAATGGCCGCGACTTTCTCGTCACCAATAAATGGGTCGTGTTTGGGCATCACTTCGCAGCGATCGCTGGGCCTGGTCCGCTGGTGGGGCCGGTGCTGGCGGCGCAATTCGGTTATCTGCCTGGAACGATGTGGGTGCTCGCGGGCGCGGTGTTTGCGGGCTGCGTGCAGGACTTCGTGATCCTGCTGTTCTCCGTGCGCCGGGATGGGAAGTCGCTGACTGAGATGGCCAAGGGAGAAATCGGGCGTGTCGGCGGATTCGTCGCCTATGTGGCAGTGATTGCGATTCTGATTATCCTGTTGGGCGTGGTCGCGCTGATCGTGGTGAACGCTTTGAAGGCAAGTCCATGGGCAACGTTCACGATTGCGATGACGATGCCGATCGCTCTATTGATGGGCGTCTATCTGCGGCGGATTCGTCCGGGGAAGGTACTGGAAGTTTCGGCGCTGGGATTTGCTCTGGTGCTGGCGGCGATCTGGGGCGGGCAATATGTGTCGCAGAATGTGGCGCTGGCGAAGCTGTTCACGTTTAGCGCGCCTACGCTGGCGATTCTGATCATGGTTTATGGGTTTGCCGCGTCGGCGTTGCCGGTGTGGTTGCTGCTGGCGCCGCGCGATTATCTCAGCACATTTGTGAAGCTGGGGACGATTGCTTTGTTGGCTGTTGGGATCGTTGCGTTGCATCCCACGCTGCACATGCCGGCGCTGACGCGGTTTGTTGATGGCACGGGTCCGGTGTTTGCGGGAAAGATATTTCCCTTTGCCTTTATCACCATCGCGTGCGGCGCGATCAGCGGGTTTCACGCGCTGATCTCCAGTGGCACAACTCCGAAGATGATTGCGCGCGAGACCGAGACGCGCATGGTGGGTTACGGGGCGATGATGGCGGAATCGGCGGTTGCGATTATGGCGATCATTGCGGCGTGCGTGATGCAGCCAGGCGTGTATTTCGCGATCAACAGTCCTGCGGGAATTGTAGGAGAAGCTCCGGCGACGGGGGCGGCGACCATTTCCAGTTGGGGCTTTCCCGTGACCGCGGCCGATATGCAGGCGCTGGCTCATGCGGTGGGCGAACAGACTCTTTACGATCGCACGGGCGGCGCGCCGGCGTTTGCCGTGGGGATGGCGCACATCTTCTCGCACAGTTTGGGCGGCGAGACTTTAATGGCGTTGTGGTACCACTTTGCCATCATGTTCGAGGCGCTGTTTATATTGACCATTCTCGATGCGGGCACGCGGGTGGCGCGGTTCATGGTGCAGGATGCGCTCGGGCATGTGTACAAACCGCTTGGGCGGACGAGTTGGTATCCGTCGATACTGGCGACCAGCGGGCTGATCGTTGCTGCTTGGGGATATTTCTTGTGGCAAGGCTTGAAGGATCCGCTGGGCGGAATCAATTCCTTGTGGCCGCTGTTTGGGATTGCGAATCAACTGCTGGCGACAGTGGCGGTGTGCGTGGCCACGACGATCATTATCAAGATGCATCGCGCGACGTATGCGGCGGTGACGCTGGTGCCGCTGGCCTGGCTTGTCGCGGTGACGTTTACAGCGTCGTGGCACAAGGTGTTCGATGCGAATCCGCGCGTGGGATTTCTGGCGCAGGCGCGAGTGTTGGCCACAGGTCCAATGACGAGCGAGACGACGCGAGTGATCTTCAACAATCGACTGGATGCGGCGGTGACTGGAGTATTGGTGGTGATGGTGACGCTGGTGCTGGTGGAATCGGCGCGGCAGTGGGTCGGGATTCTGACGGGAGCGAGAGAAGAGCGGGTGAAGGAATCGCCCTTCGTGCGGACGCGGTTTGCGCAGGAGCAGGGATGAACAACTTGCTAAAAGGGATTTGTGTTTTCGCCGCGAAGGCGGTCGGGACAACGCATGCCGTTCTGCGGGAGATTTTTGATGAAGCCGCCTATTCGCGTTTTCTGAGTCGTGCCGGAATGGTGTCGTCGAGTGAAGCGTACGCGGCGTTTCGGCGGGAGTTCGAAGAGGCTAAGATGCGTCGGCCGAAGTGCTGTTAGAGGTTCCCGTTTGGTGGCGCGACGAATCCCTTCCCTAGGATCTGCGCCATTTCCGCGGTAGACTGCACTCAACATGCGAGTACTGGGCATCGATTGTGGCGGGGAGTACACCGGGTACGGGGTGGTGGAGATGGATTCCTGCGGGAGCCTGGTGTGCCTGACGTGCGGGGCGATCAAGCTATCGGCGCGGGAGCCGCTGGCGCGGCGGTTGTCGCGGATTTATGACGGACTGGGGGCGCTCATTTTGGAGCATCGTCCGGATGAAGTGGCGATTGAAGGGATTTTTTATGCGCTGAATGTGAAGTCGGCGTTGAAGCTAGGGCAGGTGCGGGGAGTGGCGATGCTGGCTGCGGCTGCGGCGGGGTTGGAGGTGGCGGAGTATTCGCCGCTGACGATCAAGTCGTCGGTGGTGGGATATGGGAGGGCGGAGAAGCAGCAGGTGCAGCATATGGTGACGCGGTTGCTTGGGTTGGCTGAAGCTCCGGAACCGATGGATGCGTCGGATGCGCTGGCGATTGCGATTTGCCATCTGCATACCGCGGGGACGCTGGAACGGCAGAGGGCCGCGACACGGTGACGTTCTTAATGCAACGTATGAGCCGGTGGCGGGCGATTGGGGCTGTGGTGCTGGTTGCGGTTGGAATGTGCGGGCTGGCGGCGCCACAGCAGGCATCGAGCGACAATGCAGCGTCGAGTGCCGTGGTGACGTTTACGCTGGACTTTCCGGAGTCCGAGCCTACGCACTACTCGATTGCAGTGGATGCGAATGGGCATGCGAGCTATGAGTGCACGGTGAAGGTTGAGGATTCCGACGAGCAGACATACCGGTGGGAGTTCGATGTGACCCCGGGGAATCGCGAGCGCATCTTCGAGTGGACGAAGCAGGCGAAATATTTTTCGGGGAAGATCGACTCGGGCAATCGCAAGCTGGCTTTTACGGGGGAGAAGATCCTGAGCTATCAGGATGGGCAGCGATCGGTAACGGTGCGGTACAACTATTCGAGTCTGGAGCCGGTGCGGCAGTTGACCGCGCTGTTCCAGAATATGGCGGGGACGCTGGATTACGGACGGCGGCTGACTTATTACCACCGCTATCAGAAGCTGGCGCTGGACGAGGAGTTGAAGCGCATGGAGGCGCAGGCGAAGAACAACGAACTGAGCGAGATCCAAGGGGTGGTGCCGGTGCTGGAGGGGATTGTGGAAGATACTTCAGTGATCAATGTGGTGCGGGCGCGGGCAAAGGAATTAATCCAGATGGGGAGCGGGACGGTGGCGGGGCGTTGACTGCCTAGCTGCGAGATTTGACAATCGCTGGCACAAAACCGTGCTTTAATGGGCAGGTAAAGCATCCAGCGTTTTTGGGGGCTCTTATGTACAAGCCACGATTTCACTCGATGATATTAACGGCCATGGTCTGCACGCTTTTTGCGCTGCCGGCTGCGGCTGATTCACAGGTCCGCATCGTCCGCTTGAGCGACGTGCAGGGCGGGGTGCAGATCGACAAGAATACAGGACTGGGGTTTGAGAATGCTTTTCTCAACCTTCCCATTACGCAAGGGACGCAGCTGCGCACTCGAGACAACGGCCGCGCCGAGATTGAGTTCGAGGATGGCAGCACGCTGCGGGTTACTCCCAACACGACGGTGGAGTTCAGCACGCTGGGGTTGAGCGACGCGGGCAAGCGCGTCTCTGGGGTGAACCTTGTGGAGGGGCGGGCGTATGTGAGCTGGCTGGGGAAGAGTGGCGACGAGTTCACGGTAAGGTTTTCGCAGGAGAAGGTGCTGCTTACCCAAGAGGAGCACTTCCGGGTGGCGGCTTCGTCGAGTATTGCCGAGATCGCCAGTTTTAAGAACGAACTGGAAGTGGTAGGGCCGTCGGGCACGGTGAAGGTCGATAGGAAGAAGATGGTCACCTTCGATGTGAACGGCCACGATCAGCCCATGGTGGCGAAGAATTTTGCGGAGGATACTTACGACGAGTGGGACAAGCAATCGATTGAGTATCACGATCAGTATGCGAAGAATAATTCCACTCCGTACGGGTACGGATACAGCGATCTCAGCTATTACGGTGGGTATACCAACTTTCCTGGGTACGGGATGTTATGGCAGCCCTACTTTACGGGGGTTGGTTGGAATCCGTTTATGGACGGGGCGTGGTCATGGTATCCGGGGATGGGATACATGTGGGCCTCGGCGTATCCCTGGGGCTGGATGCCTTATTACTATGGGAACTGGGTGTATGCGTCGGGATTGGGCTGGGGATGGCAGCCTGGCGGATGGAACACGTGGCACGGCGGGCTGCATTATGTGGGGGCGGCAAGCTTTCAAGCTCCGGTCGCGCCTCAGGGCACGGTGACTACAGTGGTTGTGGGGAAGGGTGGGCCGGCGTTTACGAATACTCTTCCGACGAGTTTTGTGGTGAACCGCGGGTCGGCGGGCTTGGGAATTTCAAGAGGATCGGTGAGCAACCTGCACTACTTGAACTCGCAAGTGGCAAAGACGGGCTGGGTGCACGTGGAAGCGGCACCGCAGTTTTCGGCGAGTTCGGCGCGCGGAGGCGAATTCGGCCGCAGCGGGGAGAATACGGCCATGAGCGCTGGCGGCGTGGGTCATACGGGCGCAACGGCATCGGGACATTCGTCGGGCGGAACTGGCGGTGGACACAGGTAAGTAATTACTGATAACAGTTCTAAGGAGCGGCCCAAAGGCCGCCCTTTTTCGTGTGCCGAGCATGCTTGACAGCTTGGAGGTGAAAGTCCTCTACCCAGTCTGATGGAGACGAAGGGTTAGCAAAGCGCAAGGGTGAAACAACACTCGCCGCGAGGCGGGGCCTGAAAGAAGCGCGGA
>Ga0208689_1000131_pt1 | contig 71380 bp, 80 predicted proteins | sample June2015DPH_8_15_FD_184700 | JGI IMG/M metagenome (GOLD analysis project Ga0208689, IMG submission 184700) | Peatland microbial communities from SPRUCE experiment site at the Marcell Experimental Forest, Minnesota, USA - June2015DPH_8_150... | ecosystem: Environmental > Terrestrial > Soil >... | reverse complement strand
GCCACCAACTTCTGAACTTCCGCACCGGTACGTCGCTTGGGCGCTGATAACTCTGTTTTTGTGGGCATCGAGACACTTCAACACAGCCCCCGCCTGTCGAACAGGTGTGTTGCTCAGACGGTTACGATATTCCCCTCAGAGTGCTTGGCACCGCACATGGCATCGCTAACTTTTCCGGTAAAGGTTTGGGTACCGCCCGCAGCCACTTTCGGCACGACTGCCAATCCCATACACAGCACCGCAGTCGCCATCCAGACTTGCAACATCCGCAAGCGAGACATGGCTACGTGATTGTTCCGCGTGCTAATGGGATAGCAGCGCATCATCCGGGCATCGTAGGGTTTCAATAGTTCGGAAGCCGCACCACACCCTGTAGACTTGAGAGACAATCTGCTCCTCTAAAGCAGGGACGCTCTTGACTATTTTTCCGCATGCAACTGCTGGGCGAGGTAGTTGGCAATGCCCAGTTCCTTGATGGAATGAAGCTGAGCGTCCAAAAAGTCCGCATGCCCTTCTTCGTCCTTGAGCATGCGCTGAAATAAGTCGCCTGATCCGTTGTCCCCAGCTTCGGCACAGATTTTCATAGCGGAGTTGTACTGGCGCACGGCATCTTCTTCGTCCTTGAAGTCGCCTTCGAGTTGCTGTTGCACGTTAGCGCCAATCTTGGGAGTCAGAGCGACATCCACCTTGGGTGGGGCATCCAAGAACACGATGCGTTCGATGAGACCTTCGGCGTGACCCATTTCCTCGATTGCACGCCTCTTCAGATAGTCGCCTATCCGCACGTATCCCCAGTTTTGGCAGGTCTCTGATTGAACCATGTACTGAACGATTGCGGTCAATTCAGAAGCGAGAGCCGCGTTCAATTGCTCGATCACCTTTTTGTTGCCGTGCATAGTTTTGCCCTCCGTCGTCCCCATTTTGCGACCTTGGACAGCAGGGACGATGTGATCGAGAGCACAGGGACGTGGGAAGCCGGCATCAGGTCGCGCTTATGACAGTCAAGGGCACAAGCGTGTTGAGCAGGGCATGCCGGAGCAGGCATAAGCCTGCGCGTCAGCGAGGAATGCACCTTCCTTGGCGTTAGACTACTCAGCATGGCCACAAGAGATGAACTCCACTCCCTTCTCGATCAGCTTCCAGAAGACAAGCTTCGAGACGCCCGCCCATTCCTCACTGGCTTACTGAAACCGCGCCCTGCATCGCCGAAAATCGACCGCGCTCGGAAGTTGACTCAGCAGTACAAGAATATGGTCGAGCAGCGGTTTCGTGAAACTCGAAAGCCGGGGACGATTTCAGCACTCGTCGGCGGGGGCAGCGTATTTCCAAGGGAAGGCCAAATGAACGGCAACCACAGTTTTCACTACTGGGACGACAAAGCGTTGGTTCATCAAACTCTGCGGATTTTCGGAGGACAAGAATTGGAGATCATGGAACGCACGTGGCGTTCGGAAGATGGTGCCACTTTGGTTTACGAACAGGAGCTATCCAGCGGCGGCTTGACAAAAAGACACGAGGAACGATTTCCATTTCGCGATGCATCAGAACCGAAAGCGCAGCCCTGAAATGCAGAAGGTCTTTCTGCCAACGCTGATATCACCGAGTTACTGGACGAGCCTTCAAAGCACTGAGGTCTGCCTCCAAATACGACAGCACGTCCGGCAAACCTCCATAATGCAAGAGGCGAATGCGCCCGTTTTCATCAACAATCTAAGTTTGCTGAACGCCATTAGCCCCGAACTTCGCCACATCCCCATCAGTAGCCAATATGATCTGCTCCGAAATGCCCTGTGAACGGAACAGCTTCCTGATCTCTGGTACTTTCGAATCCTTCGCCACCAACAACACCTTGACCTCGGGATGGACCTGCTGGAATTTCACGAAGCCACCAAGTTCAGAAACACACGGCCCGTACCAAGTAGACCAGATATCCAACACGACGTTCTTACCACGCAGTGAGGAAGCCGTAATCTTTTCCCCTGTCGCACTACGGTTCAGCTTCATCCAGTGCGCGAGCAGATCGTTCGAAAAAATCTTCGGCTCTCGTCCACTGCTGCAATTGCAAGAATGCCCTGCCACGCCAGAGATTCAGGGTGGCTCGATCTTCATCCGGATTGTCGTCCAGAACTGCGACGAATCCTGACGATTCACCATCAGCCGTAAGGTTCCCTTCGGCTTTGTCCAGCAGCGTCAATGCCTCATCCAACTTGGTTTTGTGTCGAATGTAGATGGAGGCCATTGTCGCGTATAGGTCTGCTTCGTAAGGCACTCGGGCGGCAAGGTCGCGAAAAGCCGCTTCAGCCCCGTCGATATCTCCCGCATCGCCGAGGGCGTCCAGCCGTTCTTTGCGAATCTCGTTACTATAAGCATGGTCATTCGGATAATTGGTTAGCCAGTCTCCCAATGCCTTCGCTCGTTCCTCAGGAATCTCAACCGCCTCTGCACGTTCTCTGTCGAATTCACATCGCACGGAGGGCATTCCCGGTACAGCCACCCGATCCGAAATATCGACTGCGTGCTCCACTAACTCTGACGGGAATGCGTCTTCGAAGCCAACGAGGAACATAGCAGTTTGTCGCAAGTAATCCGGGTCTGCCGCGTGTAGAGCCAGTCCCTCCCGGATTTCTTTGGCGAGTTCTTGGTGCTCACGCTGGTACTCGCTCTGTCGCCGGAACTTGTAAACCCATTCGTCATACAGGAGAATCCCGTGTGCGCCACCCTCACTCCCTTCAACGATGGATATTGCTCGGTCGTAGTCAGCGGTACGCTTGATGTCATCGCTGAAAATTGACCCTGCGTAGCCCTCTGCTTGATAGCGAATCCCTTGGCTAAGCTTTTTTCCGTTGTCATCGCAAAAGACTACCTCCCAGTAACGCCCACGATTATCGTCCCGCTGCCCAGTGAGTTCGTCGCGAACGTACCAAATGGCGTATACCCACTGAGAGGCGAGCGGGACACTGGCTTGCCAGCTACCATCATCCCTGCGCTGGAAAGGAGCGGTTCGGTCGTTGTCGCGCCAGCTACGACCATTGAAGACTAGGCGCAGCGTAAGCGATTGAGGGTTCTTTATTGCACCGAGATTTGCGGAAAGATAGACGATTTGCAAATTCTTCGTGAACTGTTGACCACCGCCCACGGGACAGGCAGGTACCACAGCATGTCGGGATGCGGAACATCGGAGCTTGCGCTCGCTTGGGTGGCCGATTGCGAAACCGCCTGTAGGGGAGCTACGAGCGCGATGAGGGAAAACCAGAGGGCAAACCGAGACTTGGTCATAACATTACCCCCATTGTTCGAAATGCTACCACGGTGATCTCAGAAGAGCGTGGAGCGGCGATATCCTAATCACCCACCCTCTGAGATTAGATGCCTTCACAAACGTGGGTGTCAGCTATCCGCAATTGAGGCGTTTTACGGGGACGGACAAACCCTAATTCAAGTTCTGCTCACTGGATCGTGCCGTCTTCACCCAGAGTGCTTCGGTTCTTTCCGATCACACGCACTTCCTTGCCACGCAGACCTGCATATTTGATCGCCATGCCGAGGAGCTTGTATTCGTCCTCTTGGTAGTCGGCGGCAAAGGCGTCTTGGTGAAGCAACACAAGTTCCGTGTCATCCGCGCACGCTTTCGCAAACTCTGGAAGTTTCCCTCTGATGGTAGCGATCAGGTTGGACTCTCGCTGCATGCGCTCGTCATTGGTCATCGTATTATGAGAATAGCCGATTCTGGATGGGAGCGAGTTCCACTGGCGTGGAACATTCTGCATCGTCATTCGCCACGCTGTTGATCCGAGTACCTACTGGATAGCACCGCATCAGCCGGGCATCGTAGGGCTTCAACAGGTCGGACGCCGCGCCGACATTATTCATTCCAGGATCGAGCCAGAGATCGTAACTGCCGGGATCGAGAATCACAGGCATTCGGTCGTGAACGGCTGAGGTCACCGCATTCGGCGTCGTGGTGAGGACTCGGTGTTTCAATGAACTTCAGCCTTCCAGCCTACGTTGCTGTCCCTCGATTCCCTCGCGGTGATGAGGTATGCGTGTACGACGGTCCACGGGCGTGGATCGCCTTTGCAGAGAAGAACCATGCCGGGCTTCGGTTTCAGGGCAGCGTCGAGCCACGTCAACGTGTGGGTGGTGTCAGTCCTTAGTTCAACTTGGATGATGTGCTCCATTACGCGCTCTCCTGCCGTGGAAGTCCCTCGCCGCTAAACAAGCTTATATGTCTATGGTTGCAGGTGACCCTTCAAGCTACGGTGACAGCAGCCACACAGGGTTGTGATTCCGCAGATAAGGTTCTAGCCAACAGTGCGCTCAGATAGGAGGCAGGGAAGAAACGAAAGCGCCCCCCCAAACTCTTCCGAGTCACAGGACGCTCAGTCAAACAGCCCCCTTGACCTCTGACTTTGGCAGAGGCGGGGTCGCGAGCATCTTACGAAGCAAGCCGTCGAACTTGTTCTTGTCTACAGTCACTTCGTCCATGTCAAACCTTCAATAGCAGGCTCAAGCATTTTTTGGGACGCATCCGCAAAAGAAACAGGCGTCCCGTCTTCCTCGTATAAACCCCCACCCGATTCGTTATACCTCATGTTCAGTGTTCCCGATGCAATGCGCTTATCCCCCGTAATCCTCCACGTAATCGTGGTTCTTCCGTCCCAAGTAACGTGCAAGAGAAATGCGGGTGAGTATTGCCGTACAACTTGAAACTCCATATCCCCGAGAGGAACGGGTTTTTGCAACCGTTCCTTAACGTCTGGAAAATGGGTGACGAAAAGTTCCACGTCTTTCTCTACCGCGCCAAGCAACGTCCCAAAAATGCTCGCCCCATTTGCTGCCAAGGTATCTTTAATGGTTTTCTGGCACTCTTCGTTCTTTTTCCTGCGCTCTTTTTCCGCTTTCAGCCTGCGGGCGGCGTCCTCAATCCAGTCGGGCATACAGGGCCTCCGCTGAATAGCACGATACCACGCGGAGGAAAGGTCGGTTTGTGGACTCACGGTGGGGGCGTGCAAAACTGGTCTCGCTGTTTCCGATCTTGCGTTAATCATCCGGGCAGCGGCAGTCGAATCCTTGGCCCATGACGGAATGAGGCCCCATCGCATCAGCGACAATTCCCGGACGGGTCCCTTGGGATTCTGGCGGATCACGGGCACGGGCTGGGTTGGCGCAATGTTGTACCGGGGAGCCCAGTCTTCCTCTCCTGAAACAGCGTCGAAGTGCTCCTCTATGATCTGCTTTCGTCTCGACAATCTGTAACGACCGCACATTAGGAGATTATGGCAGATCGGATGTGTGTTTCACATTGGAAACAGCCCAACCCAGTCGGAGTCCGCTTTTCTCAGGCTTTAGGAGGGGTGGAGACGACATCGATGGCGATGGCCCATGAGTTGCGGATAGCAACCGCAAGCAACGACAGCATACCGGCAGCCACCAAGGTGAGTCCGCGTTGGGGGTCGTGGAGTAACAGAACCCCGCCCAATACAAGTAGACTGTATGCCCCAAATGGAAAAATCGCGTAAGCAAGCCGGTCATGCAGTTCGTTGAAACTCTTCTTATCGCCTCCAATTAAACTGGTCCCCGAGTAAACTAAGCCAACGACACCCACGAGGCAAATGCAAAGAGTGGCCGTGAGCCGAGTATGGTTCGGGAAGGTCAGAAGCGCGGCAAGGAATAGTACAGAAGCAAAATGGATAACCGTCGGTGTAAGGTAAATGGGAATCTTAGCGGCGTCTCCTTGCCTTCGCTCAGCGGCGAGCGTGATTACGACAAACATCAGACCGAGCAGGGTCGCGGCTGCCGCCGACATGGTGAGATAGAAATTCGCCCATCGCTCAAGTAACGGCTCTATTTCATTCATAAGCTTGTGAGCATGCTACTGCTTCCTCCGCGACAGTCGATAGCTCGTTAAGAGATTATGGGAACAATGGATATGTAGCCGCGTACTACACGCCGCGGTTTTTCTGCTGGCAACCGTGGGCATTTGTGCATGTGTAATACAGGTCTGGCGGTAGCAAAAGTGGCAGTTGATGTTCACATGAGCCACGGTGGAATCTGGTCACGGTCGGAATGGAGCACATGGCGGACACCAACTGTGATGAGTGCGGTTTCCCAACGGTGCTGAGGCGAATGGGCTGCGTCCGACCTCAAAGTTGAGCCGCCCCCGGTGGCGGGGATTTTGAGTGTTATCGGGATTTTGCAACAATAATCGCTGACTCAAGTTGATTTGGGATGTGAGATAATCCGTGCGGCGAGGGGAACATGTTTGAGACCTTGGAACCTCCTGAGCGACCCGTGGAAAACCGCTGGCTGCTTTTGATGTTCTACAGCACTTTTTGCCTCGTAGGTCTTGTCTCCGGTACGCTCAGTGTGAGAAGGCATGGCCTCTCACAACCTACACACCTTGCACTTTCCTGCGCGATGTTCTTTCTGTCGTTGATATGGTTAGTCGCCACTTTGAGGTCACGGACCCCTCTTCCCAGCCGTAAGGCCGAATTTCGCAACATCATTCTCTTGTTTCTCTTTCTGGCACTTAATACTCTTTCCATGCCCCGCTAGCGGCGGTGTGCCGTCCACGCTGGTCTGTCGGTCTGTCGGCATTATTGGCGAGACCAAGGCGATTTCACTCAAAACCCTCCGGGTAATCTGCACAGGAAGCGTGCCCGTGCATTTCAAACGATTCGCTAAAACGCCGAAAACTCATTCAGCCCGAGTCTCTGCATTATTTCCGGGTACCGGGCGCAGAGGCGCTGATAGTTCTTTCTCGCCCTCCACGTCGGCGTCATGAACTCTATCTCAGATGTTCGCTCGTCGATTCCGTGGGTAGCAGCGATAGTTTCCGCTGTTGGAATCGCGGCGATATGTATGCGGGTCTTTGAAACCGACGAGGCGCGAGCCAAATCTGCCGAGCACAAGCGAGGAAAAGAACTCCGTTCGCTGGCGGACAAGATTTCCGAGTATGCTCGGGGCGTTCATCAACGCTACCCGTCCGGGAATGTGGTCGTCAGCGTGCGAGACTTGGTAGAGCAACTTGGAAAACGTCCCGATGCAGTTGCCAAGGCGCTCAACCTACTGCTGAGAGAGCAGAAAGTCCAACAAGCTCCGCTCAGAGGCTATTGGAAATTGCACGTGTGAGCCACCCGCGAAGATTTTCGTTGAAAAACTTGGTTGGGCTATGGGTTCGATTCAGTCCAACAGAAAACGTTCAATACGCCAAATCTGCTAGAGCATTCTCTTAAGAGCCGCGAGGCTGTTGAGTGCATCTCTCAGTTTGCGATGCTCCTTAGAGAGAACAATCGGCAATCCTCGTAAGCGTTGTTGGATAGCCTTCTCAGCCACGTCGATACTCGCTGGCAACTTGTTTCGGTCGAATTCCATTGCCGCGGCTCTATAAAAGTCGAGCCAATCCCTGTCATTGCGAAACAAGCTCATATCTTTCCCACGGACATTAAACGAAAGCGCCCCGGACTCCGGTTAGAGTCATGGGCCGCTCCGTCGATCAGTCCTCCCCCGAAAGCTGCTCGCCAACTACCCTAACGTTCTGATCCTTAGGGTGGGAATGGCCCCAATGGGCTACTTGGTATGAACTTAGGAGAAGAGCCGAACCTGAATGCGACGGAGTTCCACGTGGTCATGAGGGACGAGACCGATCCCGATTGTACAGTCGCTAAGAATGTCCGGCAGTTGGCGGATACTTTTCTCCAACGTAATCCCCAACCGCATCAAGCAGCATTTGTAATTGCCGCAGGCGGAACCCAAGATAGCGTTTGATGGCTTCAGGCTGGCGGGTCTGCATGTGAGGCAAGTCCAGCATCGCGGTCTTGGTATCGAAGTCAGCAAGTGCTCTATCCAGTGAATCAAGTACCCTTGTGAGATAACGCTTGTCCTCCGGAATTGCCGCAATCCGCCTCTCAGCTTCCTTCGTGCTCGATCCTGAACACGCTGCAACAAAATATTCTTGATATGAGGCGTCTAGAGATTCTGTCAGAGCATCCGCCAGTCCGGGTGTCAATTCAAAAGCGTTTATGTCTTTCACCCGCATGCTCGTGACTTCGCCTTTTGGCGCTCCGCAGCAGTCCTTATACTTCTTTCCAGAGCCACACTCACATGGGTTGTGACGACTTATGTCGCTGCTCATCGGTTCCTCTGGAGCGGTCGGTAGCATTCGCGCATTGGGAGATTATTGCAGATCGGATAGCGTCACGATTATGGGGGTGTGGTCAGACGGCTTTTCCTGCGCTCGCGGTCCTTTATCGATCTCGCATGCCACAAGACGGGCTGCAAGCTCCGACGTTAGCAGGAAGTGATCGATTCGTATGCCTCGATTGTTTTCGAACGCCTGCCGAAAGTAATCCCAAAACGTGAAGTGTCCTATTTCGCCCACGTGTAACGACCGGAACGCATCCGTATAACTTCATCCGGCATTGTGTCGTTCAAAGCTTCGTCAAAGCTCGCCGTACTCGCCTTCATTGGGTTCCGTGCTTCATATTCACGACGGAGGAGATAAGCTTGGCGGCACCGATTCTCGCCGATTTGCACATTATTCTCGTAGAGTTCGATCCCAATAAAGTGACGCCCCAGCTTGAGTGCGACTTCGCCGCTGGTGGCCGTGCCACAAAATGGATCGAGCACAATGCCTCGACGGATCGTTGGCAGATCGGGTTCCCATCCCACAGTCACGGGCTTTCTTGGAATATATTGCCTTCCGGTATCCTGCCGACCAGACTTGGTTCGAGTTTCCTCCTCAGGCTTTGTGTACTTGCCGATGCCCCTCTTAACCGGACGGCTCTCTTCGTAAGCCAACTGCTCGCAAACAGGCGATTATCGCTCTCTTGGTTTCGACACCCGTGCTCGTGTTAGAGGTTTGGTTCTTTAAGAATCTAAACCTGTGACAACTAGCAGCTGTTGCAAGCAGGCAATAGCTCTCATTGACCCATGATGAGTGCTATGGCGATATAACGCCAAACTTGTGGAAGGCCTCCCAGATTACCAGAGACACTGGCGCGTCGCTTGGTTTCCGGTGTCCAATTATCTTAATGGAAGCTTCTCAGGGCGACTATCGACGCACCGGGCTGATCGCATTGGCCGCCTTCAGCCTCGTAGCAGTGGTTGTGATGGTTAGCTTAATTGTCCGTCCGAAAACAGGGTTCGAGTGGGAACAAGCACGCGCCGAAGCGATGAATCCGAAGTGGCTCTCGGTTGAGATCACGACTGCTGATAATCGCCGCGAATACCGGGAAGGCCAACCATCTTTGTCATTGCACGTTTTTCGAGCGCGGTTCGATATACGTATAAGATCGAGGTAGCGGAAGGGTTTAGTTTAGCAAGTCAGCAGTTGATTTTCTCCACATATCTAACGGTCAGCAAGTTCCTCTCAACAGGGTGGCGATCTTCTGCTGCGACTCTCGCCTGATAGGGCTAGGCGATCAACCCTATACTCCGAGAACGCTCACGCCGTTAGAACTATCGCCGGGACTGTACGAGATTTATCTAACGAGTCGGCGTGTTTTCAAATGGGGAGAAGGGCCAAAGGAATACAACCCTGGCTCCTTCCAAGTTGCCTCCAACCTGCTGAAAATTCGTGTTGTGGCTGATCCGGGCAGAGTGCATGATGAACCGAGATGATCAGATAGCTCTGGCTCGAATGTTGTAACCAGATCACGCTCAAAACCCCTTTCAAAGGGGCTGGGCCGCCCTGCTGCTCGGAGGGAAATTCCTACAAAACTGTGCTTTTCATTACTGAGAAACAACCGACTTCGATTGCCATCGGGTGGAGCGATCCAGTTTGCGGGCGGGAGTTTCACCCGCTGAAGTCCAGCGCCGTTCACGGCGCACTTTTTCACGAACTGAGCACTCTCGAAGAACCGGGACGGGCGGTTTCAGGAGTCAAAGGTGTTCGAGCGTGTCAAGAGTGTCTCATCCGCGTTCAGAGCTATACTGCCAGCGAGAAACTCATGATCGCTCTACGCAGGTTGCAGATTGACGACCTCAACGCGGTTCACGCCTTGATCTCGAATATGGAGGTTGTCCGGCATATGCTGTTTGCGGTTTGCTCTCGGGAGGAGAGCGAGAAGTTTCTAACAGAGTCGATAAATGAATCGCCATCAGCCCCATGGCGTTCCGTCGTGCGCGCGATAGTCAGCGGACCCGGCGGCGAGTTAGTCGGCCTATGCGGCATAGTCAACCTCAGGGGCAACAGTGATGGTGAAATTTGGTATCTGATTAATCCCGAATTGTGGGGAAAGGGAATCGCCACAAAGGCCGTGAGAAGACAGCTAGAGCTTGGATTCTCAGAGATGAGCCTGCACCGAATCTGGGCGACGTGTCTTCCAGAGAACCCAGCCTCCGCACGCGTGCTGGAAAAAGCAGGTATGCGTAAGGAAGGGTTTTTTGTCAAGAACCTCAAGATTCACGGAGAATGGAAAAGCAGCTTTCTTTACGCGATCCTAGCCGAAGAGTGGTCCGAGTCTGCGCAGCATCCGGAAGTCAACTGTTGAAATCAGGCGTGGCTTTTGGAAAACTCCTGCCCTCGAAATTCGCAAAAAAAATAAAATCGCACTAGGATGCCCTGCAAACGACTTTCTCAGATAAGAACCGGATGCGCTAATCAGCGCCCGTCCGGGTCTGTACGCGGGGCAACCAGTGATGGTTGTCCCTTACCGTGATCGACAGTGACAGCCCAGTCCCGACTAGCTCCAGCCCTTCGGAAAGCTAAGGCGCGCTCTGGAAGCTATGCGGCTATCGTTTACTGGTCATCTCTCGAAGTAACTCCTTCGATGTCTGACGCAATCGTTGTGCAAGTATGACTGCTAGAGAGCGATAAAACCTCGTGCCGAATCCCGGAAACGTGGATATGAGTTGACGCAAGTCGTCTGCCCAGATTGCGTCGACTTCCATTTCTTCCTTGGCAACCACCGCTGCGGTCGCCCTGCTGTCTCCGAGAAACGCCATTTCGCCACAAACATCGCCCGAGACAAGGGTCGCAATCACCGATTTGGAGGTCGTTCCCGATAGCTCCACCGAAGCCGAACCGCTACGGAGAACATAAAGGTGATCAATGCGATCACCTTCTTTGATGATTTCCTGACCTAGATTGAAGTTTATCCGCTTTGCCTTAGACTCAATTAAAGTCCAATCATTTCGAGTCAACTCTTGTAAGGTACTACGGGGCATTTCTTTTCACTAAATTAGATGCGGCGAAGTTCCGAAGGTTTCACTTTAGGCTTAGAATGGCAATTAATTTCTAAGCTCCACGTATAGTCATTCCGGTACATCGGAATCGCTCGAGATATCACGCGATGTTCAGGCGGACACCAACTGTGAGGCGTGCGATTTCCCAACGGTGCTGAGGCGAATGGGCTGCGTCCGACCTCAAAGTTGAGCCGCCCCCGGTGGGGGGATTTTGAGTGTAATGGAGATTTCTCGACAGTTACCCGTTCGCGCAGTCGAATCTGTTCAAAATTGGCAATTTCTGCACCCTAGAGTTTTGAGTATTATCTCAGCCGTGCAGAAAGAACTCACCCGCCAAAAAGTACGCGCTTTCCCTTGTCCTACCTGTGGCGCTAAACGTGGCGAGAAATACGAACTGAGATCGGGCCAGCCGCGAACTGATCCTCACCGTGACAGGCGCGTGAAGGACCGGTCTTCTAGGCTGCGGCTAGTTTCGCTCTCATCAAGCTGCTCACGGTTTCCATGAGTTGCGCATCCACCTCGTCAGCGATGACCATTATGTCTAAAAGCACTTGTTTCTGATCGAGTTCGCTCTGATGGAGATGTAATGTGCCGAATGTAGCGACCTGAAACACCCGTGACTCCTCAATGAGCATGGAGGCGGAATAGCCCTGCGCATGCCGTATTTGTCCGTGCTTGGCAGCGGCGACGGAGACGGGCCGATGGGCATCCTTAGCAAGGCGCAGGCGGGAAATCAGGTCGTAGTACAGCTTGGGTAGATGGCCCGTGCGGTCCGCATCGCTCAGCGGAATGTCGGTCAGTTCTGGAACCAGATTCACTCGCCTCAGCCATTCTTTGATCGTAGGTTCGAGTTCCCGCTCCAGTATGTCCGCGGTCTTCGATTTACTCATGTAGTACTCATATGGTCATGGCATGCTCTCACGGTAGTGTCGCACATAGCGATTTCAAAAGGATGTTCAAAAAAGAACACCGAAAGACCGGAAGACTTCCGGTAGTGTCCTAGTAGAATGCCATCAAATCATAGCCAGCGCGCCTCAGGACGGCAAGGCGTTTACCCTCACGACCGGGTCAATAATCGGGATATTACACCAGCAATCGAAGCGGCCTTTGGTAACTTCGTCCTGTCAACACATAAGAACATGATCTTTACGACGGCGCTCGACACGGAGGGCGCTCGACGGGGGAGATTTCGTGAAGTGGTCAGAACGGTACGTTACGGGCATCAAGCGCATTGACGATCAACACTAGGCGCTGTTTGAGATTTCGGATGTCTTTGGGGATGCCTTATTGAAGGACGCGGGGAACGAGTCTATGGCCTCCTCTTGGAGTCGCTTCGCGGTTACGCCCGTGTCCATTTCGGCTTCGAAGAGGGGTGTATGGAACGATGTCAGTGTCCGGCGGCCCAACAGAATACTCAGGCGCACTCAAAGTTTCTTCACGGCTTCTCGGAGTTCGAGGAGCGTTACACGATGGTCGGCTTTCAACGTGCGGACGCTCAGCGCCTCGTAGAGTTCGTCGATTACTGGCTGGCGGATCACATTTGTTGCATCGATAGACAACTCAAGCCATACGCGCAGGGCTTATAGATTCACGTCGTTTAGTTAGCGGATTTCTGCGGGACGCTGCATTGACATGTAGCTGATTCTACGCCCCCAACTGGGATGACTGATGCAATCAGGCCATTACACGTTTTGACCGCTGGTCATTGAGCGAGAAGGGGGAAGCCTCACAACTTAAATAGTGATAGCAAAGAATCGTCATCAATATGGCTATCAGGCGCTAGCCAATGGACAAATTCTCTGGCGCTAATGTGCGGCGGCTTTTGAACCGCCTTTTTCTCAAGGCCGGATTCAAGGTCCGCCTGTTTGCCCGTGTTAGCGATCACTGTCCATGTCTTCGTCTTCATTGTGCTCTTTACCTCTGTTGACCGCCGCTCCGCACTTGCAACTACCCATCATCGCCCCTCCAACGATGCTGCGGTGGTGACCGAAGTTCGCTCGTGACGACCCTATGTCTGGTGTAATTGAGAGGGCGGGTGTTCACGTTTGGATAAACGCCGCACTGGTATTGGAATGGCGGTGGTTTCCCTAGCATCGGCGCTTTGAGGGGTGATAGCCAAATGAGCATAGACAGGTGGCTGCTGATCGCTGTAGATGTACTTCTGTCCATCTGGATTATCGTGCGCATCATCATGCTTCCGGCAATGCTCAGCAATCCGGGCAACGGCAGAATGCTGACGACCTACATGCGGTACTGGGCCGAACAACGCGGAAAGCCTCGCCGCGGTCGATAAGCATCACATTTTCCATTTCGGCCAAGGCACGATAAACAAACCACTTCAAGATGCTTCTTCCCACGGAACTCCCGCATCAAAATCAAATCTGAATTGCACTTCATCCGGCATTGTGTCGTTCAAAGCTTCGTCAAAGCTCGCCGTACTCGCCTTCATTGGGTTCCTTGCTTCATATTCACGACGGAGGAGGTGAGCTTGGCGGCACCGATCCTCGGCGATTTTCACATTGTTCTCGTACAGTTCGATCCCAATAAAGTGACGCCCCAGCTTGAGTGCGACTTCGCCGCTGGTGGCCGTGCCACAAAATGGATCGAGCACAATGCCTCGACGGATCGCTGGCAGGTCTGGCTCCCATCCCATCGTCACGGGCTTCCTCGGGACGTATTGCCTCCCGGTGTCCTGACGCCCTGACTTGGTGCGGGTTTCATCCTCAGGCTTTGTGTACCTGCCGATGCCCCTGCTGGACGGTCGAGCTTCTTCGTAGGGCACCATCTCAACTATTCGATGTTTAGGTCCCTCAGCAGTAATTTCCAGCGGGCATGTCATCGCAACCGGACGTTCGATCAGTGCCGAGGGAAATACTGCGTAGTGGCTTTCCTTTGTTTGCCCCATTGGAATATTCCAAACATTTGTGAGATTCCTACCCTCCAAGGAGGTGTGGCAACGCATCAATGTGTCCGGCAGGTAGCGAATGTCGCCTACGTTTCGTCTCGGAATTCGCACGGCACAAGTGTCCGACCATGCTTGTCTCGGGTCGAGCACGAAACGGTAGAACGGCTCATGACCATTGCCGTTCAGTCGCCGCTTCGCAGGCTCAATCATCGCTTGACCGACAGACGTGCCATCGATGCGGACGGACTCCTTTGCCCATATAGCGTTATCGATCCGATAAAATCCCGCATCATTCATGGCGATGCAAAAGCGTTCGGGTATGCCGAGCAGTTCTCCCTGCTTACCTCGCTTGTCCCCGATGTTGACCCAAATGCTGCCCCACGGTTCGAGGGGAATCGCCTTGAATACATCCACAAGATTGTCGATGTACTCAGCCACGGATGACTCTCTTCCCAGTTCGCAGGAACTTGTTCCATAGGTTCTTTGCAGGTAGTAAGCAGGCGAGGTTATAACGCAGTCCACTTTAGTTTGCAAGTTCGTCAAAATATCGATGGCATTACCACGGAGGATATAGAAGGGTTTGCATGAAAAAGTCATGCGGCCTAATACTGAGTGGCAGCGAAGGCCCAAAAGAACGTGGCACTCGGAGGTTCATGACCACTTCACCAGAACGGAGAGCCGGGAACGAGCGCGGCGGCTGGATCGCCCCGGCGTAGGCGACCATGCGCTCCTTGTATTCACCGTCTGGTGCCGAGGTGGAACGAAGCAGTTCCGGGCGAGAGTTGCACCCGCTGAAGTCCAGCGTTTTTCACAGCGCAGTTTTTCGACAGCTACCGTGGTCTGCACCTTCAACAACATCGCGGCGATAAAGCAGCTCGATGGGTGCAAGCTGTTCCTGCTGCCGTATTCGTTCAGTGAGGACTTGGCCACCGTCTTTGTAGACTCGGTATGCTCGGGCATAGTCTTTAGAAGTAATCACTTTGTAGAAGCGCCCGTCTATGAACTCTATCGCACAGTTGTTTTCGATAGCGATGCCAATGCCGCCCGTTCGGCGGATCATGTCTCGGAAGTCTTTCCTTCGCGGAACTCCCCGCGTCCTACTGTTGTAATGGGGGCAATGGACTCCCTTGATGAAGCCAAGGCCTCTTACATTGATGTAGTTCCAGTCTCTTGGATTGGAGAAGGACATCGAATCAGAATGTCCAGAATCAAACCAGCATATGGCACCTGCACTGATGCCAGAAAGCACAGTTCCATTCTCGTAGGCTCTTCTTAGCAGCTTATCCACACCCAAGAATCGCCAGACCCGCATCATTTGCAGCGTGTTTCCCCCGCCGACATAGATGATGTCCGCCCAGCCGATCTTTCTTTCGATCTTTTCTTTGGAAATCCCGTCAGCCAGAAGCAAGAGCACGTCCGTATTGCACTTGAGGCATCCGCCGAAATATTCCTGCACGTGCTTCCAATACCTTTCGGAATCGGAACTTGCGGTGGGGATGAAGAGGAGCTTCGGATGTTTCTTGTTCGTCAGCCGAATAATCTCTTGGTCAATTGGCGCGGTTCCTCCTGTCCGTATCTCCCCGCCCCCGATTGCAACAATTGCCTTTGGCATCTCTTCATCTTAAGGCAAGAGCCGCCGATGATTGACGTTGAAGCCAATGGACAGATCGCTGGGCCCATGACCATAGGCCGATGGAGGTGAATGACTGTCGTTAACAGTTAGCACTTTATCGCAGGTCCCGCCGAGCAGGAATCTGGCGCAGATCGAGGCCAGTGGCGGGAGTTGCACCCGCTGAAGTCCAGCGCCTTTTCAGGGCGCACTTTAACGCCTTTTATCCGCTGAGTGGGCTCGATTCTTGAGTTAACTCCCATGCCTTGAGGACCGTCATAAGCAGAAGTAACGTGGACAGCGGTGCTCAAAAAGGGTAAGTTTCGCCAATGAGGCGTCGGCAGAATATCGCTGCGGTTGGCGGATTCTTGATCGTCTTATCGTTTGTGGCTGAGCGTTTCCTGCGGGTACGGATGTTGTGGACTAATTTGTCGTGGACAGATTTGCGCTTTCTCGCGGACTTCGCGCTATTTATTCTTATAAATGCGGTCATACTCCTTGCGATCATCGTGATTTTCTGGGGCGGCTATCTATCGTTTCGGCCGAAGCCACAGAAAAGTAAGCCCGCAGTACCGCCGTATTCAGTCGCCGGGCGCTTTCGGCATGTTGTCGAGGTTGCCCTGCTTTCAGTCGTCATAGCATTGGCGGCTTCGGGTCTCTCGAAGATGCGAACGCCGGGTTGGTGGGTCGCAGGAACGTTGAACAAACCGGGTCCCGATCTTAATCTCGGCCTGTTCATCGGGTCAGCGGTCGCTGTGGACTCGGCCATATGCTTTGCGATGCTCTGGGGAGCGTATCTGCTGTGGCGGAAACCCGCTCAAACTTCCGCGCATCGCGACAGTTGATGCAAACACTTTATCGCAAGTTCCGCCGAGCAGGAATCGGGCGCAGACTGGAGGGCAGTGGAGTTGCTTGCGCTAAAGGCGAGCGCCTTTTCATGGCGCACTTTATCGACAGTTATCGAAGTCAAGAGTGCAGTTTTGACCAACCGACGCGCATACCACCGATGGCCAACAGGCACAAGCCTGCACAGAACACCGCGATAGCCGTGGTTTCTGTCGTTGCGCCAGACCAGCCTTCCCAATCCGCGCCAAACGCTACGAAATTGATGAGCCACAGGAGCGGACTAGCGGCCACCGACCAAGCCCCAAGCTTAAGGACGTTCTTACTTGTCAGCGTAGCGGCCAATCCCAAACAGCCAACGAAGCCCAGCTTCTCTACCATCGAAAACCTCCACCAGAAGGAGTCATGAAACGCCGCAACGGCTTCTTGAGTGCAGCACTGGTATCGCGCCGAGAAGTCTGCATCGAGACGGTATGCCCAGATCAGCATGCCGACCAAGAACGATATGCTTCCCACCAGAAGGCAGAAGGACGCCAGCATTACGGGGCGTCGAATCGTTCTCATTGCGGTGAAGTGTATCGACATGAGCCTCAGGCGGAATTATCACGTCGTCAATATAGTTCTGCAAGATGACTGTTGGCTACGCCGTGCGCTCCAAGGGTTGCAGCGGCATTGCGCTCATGCACGCGCTTGCTGGTCATCCCCTTTTTCAGCATCTCTTCATCCAGTCCCGCAACCGTTTCCGCTGCTTTTGGCTCCCAGTGGAGAAGGACTAGGTAGCGTCCCCGGTACACCTCTCCATTCCTTTTCTCCCCCAGCCATCGGTTGACATTCTTCAACTTGAACCGCTTGCGTTGCCGATAAATCTCCTCCGCCAAACGCTCCTTGTCAGGAGGGTCGGCGGGATTGAGCCGCTTTCCGAAATGCTCGATACACAGTTCGTCGTGAACACCACTTGAAGTAGCGGTCGATCCACTCTGTCCACGAGTCTATGCCCTCAACCTTTTCGCGCCGCCCCGGATTCTTGAGCTTCGTTCGGAGCGCAAGAAAAAATGGATAATTGCTGGCGATGATCTCGTATGCGCGGCGCTCGTGGGTGTATGCGTTCTGGTGCGCGGACGCGGCATCTCTTGCTTTCGCAGCGCAAAACTCATGGAGTTCCTGAAGTTCCATGAGCATGGCGTGGTACTCAAGATCGCTGTCATCCAGCAATTCCAGACGCACCGAGAGGCGTTCGAGAACCGGATTCTGCTGACCTTGTGTCACGGTGTCACTAGGTTCATCTGCTTGAGAACGCACACTGCCGAAAAGCGCACAATCCTCAATGTGCTCCTCGCGCTTAGCAATCAACCTACTCATCAACTCTCCCGCGCCTGACACATTAGTTTCAGCACAAGGCTTTACGCAGTCCCTCCGCTCTCGACCCGCTGTGATCTCTTGGGGAACGTGCCTGTTTCCAGCGGAACTCCTGTGTCTTTTCCCATTGCCCAAAATGCGGAATTACTATAACATGAAAATTACTATAACATGCAAGTACATTCAACAGCCGTTTCAAGGAAACCGAGAAGATCGCACGAGCCGTCAGGCAGGCTGGCACGAGAAACCAGAAGCAAAGTGCCGCTGGGGAAGAGGCTGCGAACGATACGAGAGGAAAAGGGTATTGGACTGCGGCAATTAGCCGCTCGCGTCGGCATCAGTCCTTCTTATCTCTCCAATATCGAGCGGGGGAAGTTTGCGCCTCCGGCTGAGGACAAGCTGCGGGCATTAGCTCGCGAACTTGAGCAAGACCCGAATCAATTGCTGGTGGTGCCGGGCAACCACGATCCGGAATGCGGAACCGGGCAACTATTCGGAGCAGCGTTACGCAGTCTTCGGGAGCAGAAAGGGATCGGCCTCGGCGAAATGGCCGCAAGAGTCGGCATGAGCGCCCCCTATCTATGCAACATTGAACTTGGAAAATTTCCGCCTCCTTCGGAAGTGAAGTTGTGTGCTATCGCCCACGACTTGGGCCACAATTCTGACGAACTGCTCGCCAAGGCGGGAAAAACGGCGTCCGACCTCTCGATCATCATCAACAAATATCCACGGCAATTTGCTGCAATTCTGCGCTCGTTGCGCGGTCTCGAAGAATCGGATTTTCTCGTACTCATTAACGGCATCGCAAAGCAGTTCAACGCAGACTTTGTGGTTGACGACCCGCCGCGGGCGAAAAGGGAGCGTCGGAAAGAAAAGACTCCCCAGATTCCCATCGATTGGAAACTACTCAGGAAGGCATTCGCTGAATGACGAATGAACGCTGGCTCCCAGCCCGAGCCGTTTGTTGCTGCCGATACTGTGGCTGCTTTCCTGTGCATTAAGCGTCGTCAAGTGTTGGAAATGGCTCGCCGAGGCGTAATACCCTGTCATCCTTTGAAGGCCCAAGGAATGGGTACCCGCACAATATGGCGTTTCCGCTTGACTGAGGTTGCCGATGCCATTGTTTGCGGACGTGGCAAGCCTAAGCAGAGTACAATCGCGGCCGCAGCCCCTAAGAGCCGGAGGACAAAATCCGATGGCTGATAATTCTAAAGTGCGCGGCTGGCTCAGGCAGCGTGAACGGGCGGATGGAATGACGTGGCTCTGGTGTTACCAGCGGCTGAGAGAGAGCGACGGTGAAATGGTTGAAAACACCGTCAGGCTCGGTCTGGCCGCAAACATTGGGGATGATGAAACGTCCGCTTGGCTCAAGGTTGGTGAGCTTGGTCTGATCGAGAAGTACATCAATAGGCCCCCCTCTGGTAGTCCGACCTTCGGTGAACTGTGTGCCACATACGTCAAGGACGGCTTGCCCTTTCGAAAGAAGGACGGTCGCCGCAAGACGAAAGGCACCATCGAAACGTATGAGTATCACATTAACAACCATATCCTCGCTCGTTGGAAAGATGTCACCGTGGAAGAGATTAAGCCGCTTGCGATCCGCAATTGGCTGGTTGACCTCCATGACGGCGAAGATTATGTCTGGGAGACCTGCTCCAAGATTGCGGGAATCATGTCGTTGGTCTTCAGCTTCGTTGATCACAACGAGATTTATTCCGTCCGTAATCCACTAGATAAGGTCACCATCCCGGCTAGCGAGGAAGATCACGAAGAAGTGAAGGTGCTCTTGCCCGAGCAGGTTATCGCTCTGGTTGAGCGAATCCCCAACCCTGTGAAAATCGCCGTGCTGCTGGTTGCTTCAACGGGCATCCGAATCTCCGAGTGTCTTGCCTTTCGCTGGTCTCACGTGGAATGGAATGAAAGCAAAATCCGAATTGACCAGACTTTCCGTCGCGGAGAGATACAGAAGAGAACCAAGACGCTGGCCAGCAAGGCTCCCGTTCCGATGTGTAGGGCTCTGGCGTCATATCTGGCCGAATGGCGGCAGCAAACCCAGTACAACAAGAACGAGGACTACATTCTTGCCTCGCAGAAGCTAAACGGAAAGCAGCCGCTATGGGGTCAGACCATGAATGCGGATTTCGTGAAACCGGCCGCTTTGGCTCTGGGTTTGGTGGCAAAGGGTGAGCGTTTTGGTTGGCACCGTTTCCGCCATAGTTTGAGCACATGGGCAAACGAGATCACGAAGGACATTACGATCTCGCAAACGCTGCTCCGTCACAGCAAACCAGAGATGACGGCCGTCTACACCCACGGAAACTTCAACAAAGCACTAGAAGCACAGCGGAAATACATGGAGCAACTGCTGGCGACAAAACCCGCGTCGGAGGCCACCCAATGAGCTTGTATCGGGTTGGCATCGGGCCGGATTTTCGACGGCGAGAGAAAGACAGCCACTTGTAAGTGGCTGTGCGGTAATGAGATGTTGATGGTGGGCGCTACAGGATTCGAACCTGTGACTTCCACCGTGTGAAGATGGCACTCTACCGCTGAGTTAAGCGCCCAACGTTTTCTATTCAAACATCAGTGCGCAGTTCCTGCAACTCCACCGCCGAATGCGAAGCCGAGGAACTCGGTGCTTCGGTTCTGGAGAGCGACGTTTGGATCGCGGAGAGCGGGCGTGGTAGCCTATCGGCGGCAGGGGCGCAGGCGGTTCGGGTCGCCGGTACTCTGCATGCCCAAAGTAACCTCCATGCCGGATGAAACCAGACCCCTTCGACCCGCCGTATCCTCCTCATCCAAGGGGGTTTCTGGGGATTCATCGGAACCAGAAGAAGAGCAACTTTCCGCCCCCAGCCGGGTTCGATCAAGTGTGGGCGCCGCTGCCATTGACCGGAGCGTTCTGATGGCGACGGCAAGCCCTCGCCCGGCGAACGGTTTACAGCCAGCATTTATCGGCGGCGAGAATTTTACGGACGCGGAAGTGATGCTACGGGTGAGGGCGGGGGATGAGTCCGCCTTCGATTTTCTGGTGCAGAAATATCGCAGGCCGCTGGTGAACTTCATGTACCGCATGGCGCGCAACACGGCGGTGGCAGAGGATCTGGCGCAGGAGGTTTTTCTTCGGGTATATCGCTCTCGCCAGACTTACGAAGCCAGCGCGAAGTTTACAACCTGGCTATATCGCATCGCCACGAATCTGGCAGTGAATCATGCGCGAGACACACGGCACGAGCGGCCGGAAGTGACGGTGAGCCTGGACGAACCGGACGAGGAAACGGGCACTACGCTGGATGTGGCCGACGGCACAGTTACGGTCGAAGAATCCTTGGTGCGACGCGAGCGGATGCTGGCGATTCGGTCTCGAGTGGAGGCCCTGCCGGAACGGCAGAAGCTGGCCGTAATCATGCACAAGTATCAGGAAATGGATTACAAGCAGATTGCCGATGTGTTGAAGTTGAGCGAGTCGGCGACCAAATCGTTGTTGTTTCGGGCGTACGAGACTTTGCGGGAACAGTTAAGAGAATTTGTGTAGAAGCGATTTTTGTTAGGGCAAAGTGAGCATTGGCGAAAAGAACCTAAGGGGAACATGGTTATGAAGTGCGAGGAAATTCGCGAAGTAATGCCGGACTTGGCCTCCGGCTTGATGGCAATGACGCCGGAGATCGGCGGGCATCTGGCGGACTGCGGCGCGTGTGCCGGAAAAATGGAAGAGTTCCGGCGGACGATGGCGTTGCTGGATGAGTGGAAAGCGCCGGAGCCTTCGCCGTATTTTGATGTGCGTCTGCAGGCGCGTCTGCGGGAAGAAATGGCTAAGCCTCAAGCCGGCTGGGCGACGTGGTTCCGGCGTCCCGTGCTGGCTGCGGCGCTGACGGTGCTGATGGGAATTGGTGTGGGCTTGTTCTTTACCAAAGGCGGTGGAATCTACAGCCCAGGGAATAACGTGGTAGCGGACTCTGAGGTGCAAGCCGAACCGGGTACGGCGGTAAGCGATCTGCAGGCTTTGGAAAAGAATCACGATTTGTATTCCGACTTCGATCTACTGGATGACCTGGAAGTACAGCGGGATGTGGTGGCGAATCCATAAAGCGAAGCGAAGTCTGCAGCATGAAAACGTGCGCGGCTGGGACGAACCTGAGGGCGGGGAGAAATGCGGCTGAAAAACTCCATGACGGAATGGATGGCGGCGGTAGTGTTGTCCGTGGCGACCATCATGACCGCTCCCTGCCCGGCTCAACGTAGCAACTTGCAGCGCAACAACTTCCGGCCCGTGCAGGGACTGTACGGAGTGCAAAATCGTCCGCCGCGGCAGGGGCATGCCGGCGACTGGCTGCGGCACTATCAGGGTTTACCGCCTGGCGAGCGGGAGCGTGCCTTGCAGAACGATCCCGGCTTTCGTCGTTTGTCTCCGGAACAGCAGCAGTTGTTACGGCAGCGGCTGCAGCATTTCTCAAGTCTTCCTCCGCAAGAGCAGCAGCGCATGCTGAACCGCATGGAGACCTGGGAGCATCTGACGCCGGGCCAGAAGGAAAAGGCGCGGCAACTGTTCCACAGGATGCAGCAGCTACCGCCCAACCGTCGGCGTATGGTGACCACCGCTATCCGTGATTTGCGCGCCATGCCACCAGATCAGCGGGAGATGATCATCGATTCCTACCGCTTCAGGGGTATGTTCTCACCCGAAGAACGCGACATCATGCGCGGTGCCACCAGGCTACCGCTCGCTCCACCGGAGAATGGCAGACCGGAGGAATAACCGGCGCAGGAGCAGTGAGGCAGTTTCCAGTTTTCTGGTTTCGAGTCCGCACCGCTCAGTGGAAATCATGTGAGATGGTTTCGGCTTTCGTGACGAACAACGGCAGCACGCGCTCGGCTTTGACTGAGATCACGTTGTCCTGATTCTGCAGGATCCCTTCGATCGCGAGAAACCGTTCTGAGGCCAACAGCAGTCGGTTGCTATGGAACAGGTCGGGAGCGATGATCGCATTGGCTACTCCCGTTTCATCTTCCAGACTGAGAAAAACAAAACCTTTTGCAGTTCCCGGACGCTGGCGCGTGATGACGCAGCCTCCAATGCGAAGCCGCTTGCCGCTGGGAATATCGCGGAGTTCGCTGGCGCGTCGAATGCCCATGGCATTGAGCCAATCGCGGCGGTAAGCCATGGGATGCGGTCCCACGGTGAGCCCGGTGCCGTGAAAATCTGCCACCAGGCGCTCTTCGTGGTTCATGGGCTGAAGCGGCGAAGGCAAATCGGGTTCGGCCAAATTTTCCAGCAATGGCCCGCAACCGCGCACCGCGCGTTCGACTTGCCAGAGAGCGTCGCGGCGGTGGAGTTGCGAGGACCGAGTACCGGGTGCCGAGTCCGCTCTTGCCGCAGATTTACTGGCAACTGACAACTGGCTACTGGCTACTGAATTCAGCGCACCGATTTCTGCAAGCGTTGTGAGTTCGTCTTTGCGTAGCTCTGGAACACGGCGAGTGAGATCGTGAATGGATGTGAACGGAGCACGCGTGCGTTCGCGTACCAGTGCTTGAGCGCCTTCTTCGCGCAGCCCGCGAACATAACGTAAGCCCAAGCGTAGCCCCGGTGTCCCGCTGGTTGTCGCGTGGGCGTTCGCTGCCAAGGTTTTGCTGCCCACTGGCCACTGCCCACTGGCCACTGCTTCCAGAGTGCACATCCATTCCGAGAGCATCACATCCACCGGCAGCATTTTTAATCCGTGGCGTTGCGCATCTTTAGTGATCGTGGCGGGAGAATAAAAACCCATAGGCTGGTTGTTGAGCAAAGCGGCGGTAAACGCAGCGAGATAGTGGCATTTCAAATAAGCGCTGGCATACGCGATCAGCGCGAAGCTGGCAGCATGCGATTCGGGAAATCCGTAGAGAGCGAAAGAAGTAATGGAAAGAATAATTTGCTCTTGCGCATCATGCGAGATTCCGTTGCGCGTCATGCCGGCGCGCAGTTTGGCTTCGATTTCTTTCATGCGGGCTTCCGATCGTTTGAAACCCATGGCACGGCGCAGATCCTCAGCTTCACCACCCGTGAAGTTGGCTGCGATCATGGCGATGCGCAGCAGTTGTTCCTGAAAGAGTGGTACTCCCAGCGTGCGGGCGAGAACAGGCTCGAGCGAAGGATGCGGATAAGTAACCTCTTCCCGTCCCTGTCGGCGCAAGAGAAAAGGATTGACCATCTGCCCGACGATTGGTCCGGGCCGGATGATTGCGACCTGTACCACAATATCGTAGAAGCGTTTCGGACGCAGTCGCGGCAGGCATGACATCTGTGCGCGGCTTTCCACCTGGAATAGGCCTATTGTGTCAGCCTGCTGCAGTGCGGAATAGACTGAGGGATCATCTTGCGGAAGGTGCGCCAGATCGACTTCCTCACGATAGTGATTGCGGATGAGATCGATCGAATCCTTGAGCACAGCCATCATGCCCAGACCGAGCAGGTCGACTTTGATGATGCCCATGTCGGCGCAATCTTCTTTGTCCCACTGCACCACCACGCGGCCGGGCATGGACGCGGGTTCGAGCGGCACGACGGAATCGAGTTGCCCCTGGCAAATCACCATCCCACCGGAGTGCTGGCCGAGATGGCGGGGCAAATCCTGCACGGCAAGGCACAACTCGTAATATTTGCGCAGACGCGGATGTTTGAGGTCGAGGCCGGCATCGCGAAAGCGGCGGTCGAGCGCATCGTTTTCGTCGCGGAATTCCCAGGTAGCCACGGCGGCAGAAATTTTGGCCAGCGTTTCCCGATCGAACCCCAGCGCCTTGCCCATCTCGCGCGCCGCCATGCGGTTGCGGTAGGTGATGACATTGGCCGTCATGGCCGCGCCGCGTTCGCCATAACGCCGGTAGACATACTGAATAACTTTCTCGCGCTCGTCGCCGCTGGGCAGGTCGAGATCGATGTCAGGCCACTCGCCGCGTTCTTCGGAAAGAAAACGCTCAAAGAGCAGTTCCATCCTAACGGGATCGACGGCCGTGATGCCCAGCGAATAACAGACGGCACTGTTGGCGGCCGATCCGCGGCCCTGCACCAGTATGTTTTGCTCGCGGCTGAAACGAACCAGATCCCACACGATCAGAAAATATCCAGCGAGTTTGAGTTTTTCGATGAGCGCAAGTTCACGCTCAATCTGGCTACGGGCGCGGGTTCGCGTATCAGCCTCAGCGCGGCCATAGCGTTGGCGAAAGCCTTCCCATGCGCGGTCCCGAAGAAACGAATTCATAGTCTCCCCCTCGGGAACGGGATAGCGGGGAAATTCGTAGCCGAGATCGTTGAGTGTGAATTCAAGGCGTGAAGAGAGTTCCTGGGTATTGGCGATGGCTTCGGGCAGATCAGCGAAGAGTTGTTGCATCTCCTGCGGCGATTTCAAATGACGTTCGGAGTTGCGCGCCAGCAAACGCCCGGCTGTCGATAGTGTGCGGTGATGCCGGATGGCAGTGAATGCGTCGCAAAGTTCACGATCTTTCGCGGCAGCGTAGCAGACGCCGTTGGTGGCCAGCAAAGGAAGATTCAGCGAACGCGCAATTGCGATAGCGGCGCGGTTGCGAGTTTCTTCTTCCCGATGAAAATGGCGTTGCAACTCGATATACACATTGCCGCGGCCAAATAGTGAAATCAGTTGCTCGATCTGCTGGCGGGCTTCTTCCATGCCTCCATGCTGCAAGGCCGTTGCCAGAGGTCCGTCCGCGCCGCTGGTCAGACAAATGAGGCCGTAGGCATGCTCTTCCAGTTCTTCTTTCTGAACCGCCCCCCCGCCTTTTTTCGCGCGCAACTTCATTTTGGTAATCAGGCGGCAGAGGTTTTGATAGCCCGCGCGGGAAGAAACGAGAAGAGGAAGGCGGAATTTCTGTGACGAACAAAAATCGGCGGTGACTTCCGCTCCCATGTGCGCCTTGATTCCGATTTTGTTGGCTGCCATGTGAAAGCGAGGTACACCGTAGACGCCATCGGTATCGAGCAATGCCATGGCCGGTATATTGAGTCGAGCGCATACCCCTGCCATATCCTCCGGCAAGGAAGATCCTTCGAGGAAGCTGAAAGCCGAGCGGGCATGAAGCTCGATGTAGGACATCAGTTCTCAGTTAGATCTAGTCATACCTGCCTTCCACGAACCAGGCACCGTCGAGTAGATCGTGCACAAGGCGGTAAAGAGCGATCCCTTCTGCATTCTGCAAAGCAATGTCCCATTCGTCACGCGCCCAGGCCTCCCGCTCCCACCAATCGCCGGAACTACGCCATGGGCCGGCTTTCCAGAGCACACTACCCTGTACTTCTTTTTTCTTCGAGCACACCACGCGCACCAGTTCTCCGTTCTCCAAGATTACTGTGGCCCGCAGTGGCGGACGAAACCTGCGAAGGGCGGTGATGGCAGACTTTTCTTCCGCCGGCTCTGAAGTTTTTCGTGGCCGGTTTTCCTGCGCGGGGTTTTCTTGTGTTGCCCCAGGCACGAAGCACCGCATGCGGAAACCTTCCGCACGGTACGTATCCAGCAACTCAAGCGATCCCACGCGCGATTCGCCGACCAGCCCGGCGATGCGTGCCAGCGTGAGTTCCAGTTTTTCCGGTTCTGGCGACGGAGGTAGAAACAAGCCGCCCTGGGCCGATCGCGGCCGCGCCGGCTCGGCCGCAAGATGAATCTTCAGGATAGGTGCGCCCGGCGGATGCGCATTCAAATCCAATTGCAGCAGTTTGAGAAAAAGTTTTGGATCCAGCATGGGAAGAGGAAGACTGAGAGTTCGGCAAAATTTATTTTGCCGCCCGGAAACAAAATGCTGCTCCCGCGATGAGCTTTGAGACGAATCGCTCTTACCGAAAATCTTGGAAGCATCGAGCCGGTGATCGCCACCTGTAAGATTCTGCAGTTCCAGCGTAAGCCGTAATTCTTGCGTGTTGAGCGCGCGCGAGGCCAAACGCGCACAAATCTGTTCGAGCAGACAATTCAACAGAAAGGCTAGAGGCTCTAGCAGCACGATGGGATATTCCAGCTCGACTGCTTCTTCAAAAACCGCAAGCGTTTCCACCGGAACTAGTGCGCGCGAAGCCGCGCCCCGCGCCAGTTGCTGCAGGCGCAGGCCTTCCTGGCCCAGACGCTCACTTAGCGCAATTTCGGGCAGTGCGGCCAGGGCCCGCAAATTACGTACACCCCAGCGATCCAACGTTTCGAGCAGACGGGCCGATTCTTTTTTCTGATCGGTTTCTTTTTCTTCACTCTCTTTACGCGCACACTGATTGGCAAATAAAAGTTTCACCGGCAGAGACCCCAAAAATTCGCTTTCTTTTCCTTGTGGAATTACGGTTACGCCGGAAGATCCGCGCGCGGCAAGCACAGCGGCATCGGGATTCGAGGCTACGGCAACGTTCCCATCAATTCCGAGTTCTGCAGCGCGGCGAAAGAGGCTACGGGCAATTTCTGGCAGCGAGCCAAAAAGAGATCCCATACCTGTCAGATCAAGAATCGCCGTATCGGCTGCAGCATCCTCCACGCATGGCGAGAACGATTGCGCGCAATCCAGCAGGGCAGCGTGCGCGACAGATTCCTGCAGTAGAGATCGCGGACGTAGCCTCAACTCCGAGCAAAGTTCTGACTGGGCTTTTGTCATGCCGGGTGTGATGCCCATGCGCTCAGCGCCTTCATTCACAGCGAAAACTCTTTCCATCGGAGGCTTGCCCTCGAAAATGGCCAAGGCAAGCGTGCGCAACTCCGGCTCGGCGCGAGACACCGCGGCCACGGGAAAATTCGGCACGAAGATGCAGGCAAAAGGCATGGCCAATATTGACTCATTGAATCAATGACTCAATCTTCTTCATCCCGCCCATGCGGTTTTACTGGCGAATGTAATCTCTGCGGAACGAACTGGTTTACGCTCCATTCGCGATCGCACCAGCTCCGCCGTGATTTCCACTGCGGTCAGCAATTGTGCGTGGGTAGGCATCGGAAATTGAGAATCCGTAGGCGGCGCGCTTGCCTGATTTTCTGGCGTGCTTAGTTTTAACGATCCCAGCTTGATCAATAAAGAAGAGCAGCTTCCAGCGATGGACTGCCGTTCAACTGCGAGCAGTACGGTGGGCGTATGTTCAACGGTGCGACGGAAGCGGAACCATGTAGCCAACGGGATGCGGCGCGACGTCTGCGGTGGCAGATCGCCAAGATCGAGAGCGATCAGTCCGAAGCCTCCGCTTTCGAGCAGCAGGTCGGCCGCACGCAAAAGTTGCTCCAAGCGATGCTCAGCAGGGTGCGATCCATTTTCCTCAAATTTAGAAACCTGATTGCTCTTGGGATTTTTCTTCTCCGGGTCTCTGTGTCTCCGTGGTGAGTTCTCCCCGCAGCGCACCCATAGCAACCGATCCAACTCAATCCCTGCAGCGGCAATTGACTGCGGATCGAGAGCATCGCTGGCATCGACAACCGCGCAAAACTCCCCTCGCTGGGTTGCAGCGGCCAGTGCGGCCAACATTAAGGTGCTGCGGCCGGAAGAGGCTGGACCGCAAATTTCACTCAGGCAACCGCGGGGCAGCCCTCCCGTAAGCGCGTCTATTGCGGCGATGCCACTGGATACCATTTCTGGCGTAGGACGTACCGCCAACCGAGAAGCCGACGTCACACCGGCAAGTCTCGCATCTTTGAAGGCCCCAGGAAGCACGGCGTTAACGACTCGCTGAGGTGGCCGCGCCTCGGTGAAAAGCTCCACCTCGGAAGGCTGCGGGCAAACTTCGGCCCCATTTTCGCTATCAAATACAAAAGGGCGGCCTTGGGCCGCCGAAGTGGAAAACACTGCGGAAGACATAAATTCCTCGGGAAATTTCAGGGAACACCGGAGCGGAGAGGCCCCGCAGGCTTTCGCTTTTTATTCGCCTTTAAAAATTCTGCGCCTGGGACCGGAGATTGTCAAGCCATATCCCAATAATTGTGCGGAAGAACGAGGCTAGGAGCCTAATTACTTCCCGCTGTAGCTGACTCTCCAAATCGAGTTCGATCCGTCATCGCTTACCAGCAGTGAACCATCCCGAGCCACCGTTATGCCTACCGGACGCCCCCAGACGTTTCCATCGGGCAACACAAAGCCAGTGAGGAAGTCCTCATACTCACCGCTGGCGTCGCCCGTCTGGTGCAACGGCGTGCGAATCACCTCGTAACCCACGCGCACCGCTTTGTTCCAGGAGCCATGCTCGGACGCGAAAATGTCTCCCATATACTCCGCAGGGAACTGCTGGCCTTCATAAAAGGCAAACTCGAGCGATGCATTATGCGGTTGCAATAATACATCTGGCACAATCACTTTATCTTTTAACTCCGGATGTTTACCCTTATGCCGCGGATCCTGATGCCCGCCCATATACCACCACGGCCAGCCGTAGAATCCGCCTTCCTGGACGTGCGTGATGTAATCGGGGACAAGGTTATCGCCCAGCCCATCGCGCTCATTCACCGAGCACCACAACTCGCCGGTCTGTGGGTTTACCGCGAGCCCGCCCCCTGCATTGCGAATGCCGTAGGCATACACACTCAACTGGCAGTTCGCCGGGTCGCACCAAAGAATGTCGGCACGATTTTTCTCTCGCGGCGTAGTGTCGGGATCGTCCACGTTCGATGCCGAACCTACCGCGACAAACATTTTCTTTCCATCCAGCGAGAAAACCACAGCACGCGTCCAGTGCCCGCCTTGCGCCGGCAGATCGGCGATATGTTGCGGCGTTCCGCTCGCCTTCAGGTCACCGTTGTGATACGGGAAACGAACCACTTCGGCGGTGCTGCCCACGTATAACCACTGCGGATCAGGCCCCGGAGGATAAAACGCCAGACCATACGGATGTTTCAGGCCGCTGACGAAAATGGCGGACTGTTCGGGCTTGCCGTCGCTGGTGAGCCCGCGGAATACCCGAATGCGCCCCGGATCGCTTTCCACCAAAAAAATGTCGCCGTTCGGTGCCGTACGCAATGTCCGCGGGTTGTCGAGGCTAGCGGCATACATCTCCACTTTGAATCCCGCGGGTGCCGCGGGCCACACATTGTCCGGACGCGCTACCAATTTCGGACCGTTATCCGCCGATTGGGTGGCATACGGTTGCGGCAGATCGCTCACCGTAATCTTGCGAGTCGTCCCTGGCTTCTCGTAGCGGAAGTCGGTGAATGGCGGCGTCGGCGGTGGTGCCTTCAACTTCGACGTGCTCGTGTCCGGCGGCGCGGGCGCGCTTGCCTCCTGCCAATTTTGCGACGTCCCCATCGACTTTACATAGGTAACGATTTGCCAGCGCTGCTTAACCGGCAAGGCCGCCCACGACGGCATGCCGTTATCTTTGTCACCCCGAGTAATGAACCAGAAGACTTCGCCGGGCATGACGGAATCGAGCTTGCCATCCACCAGAGACGGCACGTTGCCCGTGCCTTTGCCTAACTTTCCGTGGCACGAAAGGCAGTTGTGCGCATAGAGCCCTTTTCCGGCCTGTGCGGCAGATGCATGGCCTTCGTATGGGTTCTTCGTTGCCTTGGCCGAAGCCGGCGCGTTATGGAAATTCGTGTCCACATCCGCTGCGAACAGCAGCCCTACGGGTAGCAGAAATGCTACCGCGATGAGAACGTATCGAAGGGCAAATTGGCGCATAAATCCTCTCAGAAAATGTTTTCGCTCTGGGATTTCAACCTGAGACTTTGGATGCACTTGCAGTGCGCTGGGATTGTGGAAGTTTGGCCTTCAGCTTTGCTTGGGTGCGGTGCCGCTCTGCTGTTGGCGCGCCTTCTCGTACGCCTGGCGTGGATCGCGTCCCGTCACTTTCTTGTACCACGCGGGATGGAACGTCCACGCCCACGCCTCGCTCACTGCGCCGCGCGTCATGGCTTGAAAAGTTCCGGGCTCGCCGATCGTGCTCAAATAAATGTGAATGAAGATTCCCCCGAGCATAACTAGGGCGGAGAGATCGTGCAGAACATAACTGATGGCCACCGCGGTAGCGCCGAAACTGCGCGCCCCCGCCCACAGAATGATTCCCGTGATCAGGTAGGCCAAGCAGCCGCCCACAATCTCCCAGAACTGTACCTTCTGGCCGGCATTGAAGAATCCCGTGTCTGGCGGATCGAGCTTTTCCTTTCCACCCACAATCTTGCCGATCCCGCGCATCCATTTTGTGTCTGCAGTAGTCCACGCCATCGGAGCCAGCCAGTTCAGCACTTGTAGAAAGAAGAAAAAAACGAATCCTACGCCGAACCACGGATGCATCTGCCGGCTCAGCGGTCCTCCCCCAAAGACGGGTGTGAACCAGCGGAACAACCATGGCAAATAAATACCGAAACCGCTGAACAGGGCGAGAAAGAAAAATAGAGCGACCATCCAGTGCAGAACCCGCGTGTAGACCGGATGACGCAGCAACTCGCCCTTATACACCTCGGTGCGCCCGATCGAATCAAAAGTTCGCCGCGCCTTCTCGTCGAAGCGCTCAATCGCCGTTCCCATTCGCGGCCTCCTTTTCCGGCGGCTCCGGTTGCGGCCGCCTCGGACCTACGGCGACGTAGTGCAGCAACACTCCCACCGCACCAAACAGCGCGAACGTGCCCAGAACCGGCTTAAACAGCCACTTCCACACCGTATAACTCCATGGAATGGTTGGATTCTTCGGCAGCCCGCCATAGCGCTCGGGATCCGTAGCGTCATGCAGGACGTAGATCACATGCGTGCCGCCGATCGATTGCGGATCGTAAACACCAGCCTTCTCCATCCCAAAATTTTCCTTCAGCTGCCTGGCGCGCTCGTTGGCGATGAACTTCATGTCGTCCTTGCTGCCAAACTTCAGGCAACCGGTCGGACACGCCTTGATGCACGCTGGTTCCAGCCCTTGGCCTACACGATCCGAGCACAGCGTGCACTTATAAACTTTTTTCGTCCCAGGATTGAATCGCGGAATATTGAACGGGCAGCCCGACACGCAGAACTCGCAGCCGATGCAATTCTCCTGGTTAAAGTCCACAATGCCATTGGTGTACTTCACAATCGCGCCGTCGGCAGGACACGCCGCCAGGCAGCCTGGATCGGCGCAGTGCATACACTGATCCTTGCGCATCAGCCACTGAATGGTTCCGTCTTCGCGCTGATGCTCGTTGAACTTAATCAGATTCCAGAAGTTCCAGCGCGTCTCCGGCATCGTCTGGTACGTGTTGTCAAAAGTCGTGGCGCCGAAGGGCATGTCGTTCCACTCGACGCAGGCTACTTCGCACGCTTTGCACCCAATGCACGTGGTGGTATCCACGAGTTTGCAGACCTCGAAATCGCGCTGCATCCCGAAGCCCGGCGAAGCGCCGGAATGGCCCGAGATCTTTTCGGTTTGTAACGTCTTGCGGTCGCTCATCGTCGGGTCTCGCGCCTTAAGCTTTTTCGATCTTCACCAAGAAGCCCTTGAACTCGGGGGTGTATGCATTGGGATCAATCACGGTCGGCGTCAACTGGTTCGCCAGAGTCTTCGCCGTCTTGCCTTCATCTTCGGCGATTCCACGGAAACCCCAGTGAATTGGAATGCCGATCTGGAACGTTTCTTTGCCGTCAATCTTCATCGGCCGGATGCGCCGCGTCACCATCGCCTTTGCAATGTAGTGGCTGCGCGCGCTGGTCACTTTCACTTTCTCTCCACCGCGGATCCCCATGCGGTCGGCCAGTTCCGCCGGCACTTCCACGAACGGCTCCGGCACAAGTTGCACGTTCATCGGATTATTCTTCGTCCAGTAGTGATAGTGTTCGGTCAACCGGTAGGTCGTGCAGATGACGTTGAATCCCTGCTCCACCGTGCCGTACTTGTCCAAATCGGTGTTGTACCTTTTCACGACCGGATTGTTCGACTGCCTGGGATGCAGCGGATTCGCAATCGGACTCTCAATAGGTTCGTAATACTCCGGGAACGGCCCATCTGCCATTGCGCCCAGCGGTACAAACAGCCGTCCAACGCCCTCCGGATTCATGATGAACGGGCCCATGTGATCTTTCGGCGCCGAGTCCGCCTTGAAGTCCGGAACGTCGTTGCCCACCCAGCTTTGCTTGGCTTCGTCCCACCAGACCTGCCGCCGCTGCGGATCCCATGGCTTGCCGCTTCCATCGCAGGAAGCACGGTTGTAGAGCACGCGCCGGTTCATCGGCCACGACCACGCCCAGTTCTGATAGATACCCAAGCCCGACGGATCGTCAGTGCCGCGCCGCTGCGTCATCGCTCCTGCCTCGGTCCACGATCCGCAATACAGCCAATTGCCCGAAAGCGTCGTCCCGTCATCCTTCAGCCATGCGAAGCCGGGGAGTTGCTGTCCCGCTTTGATGGTCACATTCGTTTTGGGATCGGTGAGATCGGCGAGCGCTTTGCCGTTGACCTCTTTCGCCACTTCCGCGAGCGACGGGTTATACGGATTCGTATACGGAAACGCCGCATTCAGCACGGGATCCGGGAACTTGCCGCCTTCCTTCTGATAGAGTTCGCGCACCTTCAGGAAGATGGTCGCCAGAATTTCCTGATCCAGACGGGCCTCACCCGGCGGTGGCACGGCAACATTTTTCCACTGCAACCAGCGCGCCGAATTCACAAACGTTCCATCCTTCTCGGCGAACCCCGCGCCCGGCAGCCGGTACACAGTGGTATTGATCTTCTTCTGATCGTCGGCTGTGATGCCCGGCGCGCGCCAGAACTCACTGGTTTCATCGGGATAGATTTCGCAGACCACCAGCCAGTCTGCTTTTTTCAGCGCATCAATATTTTTGTTCGAGTCCGGACCAATCATCACGCCGTTCATGCCGAAGGCAAACAGGCCTTTGATCTTGCCTTCATACATGTCATTCCAAATGTTCACCCAGGAATAGTTGCGGTCAATCTTCGGCAGATAGTGAAAGGCCCAGTCGTTGTCCTTGGTCGCAGCCGGGCCATACATGGCCTTCAAGAACGAAACCGCAAACTTCGGCGTGTTCGACCAGTAGTTGAACGAGTCCCAGGGATCGGGCTTCGACAGTGTCGGTGTGGTGCGCTTGAGGTACGTCGCCAGATCAACATCGTTGGGGTTGGGCATCTTCAAATAGCCCGGCAGAATATCGAATATCCCAGCCATATCGGTTGCGCCCTGAATATTCGAATGTCCGCGCAGCGCATTCACGCCGCCGCCGGCACGTCCCACATTGCCCATCAACAATTGCAGCATGGCCGCGGTACGAATGATCTGTGTGCCGAAGCTGTGCTGCGTCCAACCCACGGCATAAATAATCGTGGCCACCTTCTTCATGTCGCCGTCTTTGCGGACGGAAGTGAACAGGTCGGCGGCTTTGAGAAATTGGTCCTGCGGAATTCCCGTGATGCGCTCCACCATCTCCGGCGTGTAGCGCTCGTACTGCTTCTTCATTAACTGAAACACGCAGCGCGGATGCTGCAGCGAAAGATCGAACGCAGTGTTCGGAGGCAGCGCTGGAGGCGGAGGCGTCGCCGCCGGAGCCATCGGCTTGGCAGCGCCCGCAGGATGAGAAACGGGCGTGGGCACAACTGGCTTCCCGGTTAGATCTCCACCTTCTTCGTAGTTCCATGTAGATTTGTCGTAAGTCTTCTTCTCCGCATCGAAGCCGGAATACAGCCCATCCTCGGGCAACTTGAATCCATCTTTAATAATGAACGCCGCGTTGGTGTAGTTAACGAGGTAGTCGTGCGCAATGCGGTTGTTCAGGATGGCGTAGTTGATCATCCCGCCGAGGAAAGCAATGTCGCTGCCGGCGCGAATCTGCACGTACATGTCCGCGGTGGCGGCCGTCCGCGTCAGTCGTGGATCGACCACGATGGTTTTCGCGTTGCGATGCAGCTTGGCTTCAATCGCCCACTTGAATCCGCAAGGATGGTTCTCGGCCGGATTCCCACCCATGATCAACATCATGTCGGTGTTCTTGATGTCGATCCAGCCATTGGTCATGGCCCCGCGTCCGAATGTTGGCCCCAAACTGGAGACCGTAGGGCCGTGTCAAACCCGGGCCTGGTTTTCCAGGTAGCAGACCCCCAGGCTGCGCATACTTTTTACGGCCAGATAGTTGAACTCATTGGTGTCGGTGCATCCGCCGGTCCAGGCGATGCCTTCGCAGCGGTTCACGGTCTTGCCCTGCGCGTCGGTTTCAAGGAAGGTGTCGTCGCGCGTCTGCTTCACTTTCCGCGCGATCTCGGCGTAAGCCTGGTCCCAGGAAATATCTTCCCACTCGGTCGTTCCCGGACGACGCACCTGTGGCTTCAGCAAACGGCGATCATTCAGAATGTCCTGCTCCAACGACGATCCTTTCGGACAAAGCGTCCCACGATTAATAGGATGGTCGGGATCGCCCTCGACGTGGACGACCTGCGGGATCGCATTCTTCGCTTTGTCGCCCAAGGTGTAGATGATGACGCCACAACTGACGGCACAGTACGGGCAGGTGCTGCGCGTTTCCGTGGCGCGCGAAATCTTCAAGCTCTGCGTCTGCGCGTAAACGGGAGTCAGATCGAATCCCAGAAGGGAGATGCCCGCACCACCGGCGAGCGTGCCTTTGAGGAAGGTTCTGCGGGAGAGTTCCATTGCATATCCTCCGACGGTGAACCTGATGGCTGGTGTCGACCGCCAAATCTACCCAGCGGCCGGGCCTGCGCCCCAAAATTTCCAAGAACTATATCGCCACCGCGTGCCACAGTCAATCCCCTGGGAAGCTGTACGCCACCATAGCCTTTGTACGTGACGCAGTTGCCTGTGACAGGCCGAAGCCCCATAATCGCCCGGTGGCGGAAACTGTCTGGCAGCAGCGGATCAGGCGCGCCGAAACTCTGGCCGCTCAGCATCCCTACGCCGGGCAAATCCTCGCCTTCTATATCCAGACTGCGCGCTTCCAGCAAGATCTTTACCACCGCCTCGAACGCGCCTCTGCCGGCAAGACTCACTTCTCTCCATCCGGCCCGCCGGAATTGCCGGAACTCTTGGCCAGCTTCCCGGCATTTCTCGCGCTGGTCGAAAAGCAAGCCCCGGCCCGGATGGCACAAGTTGCGCACGATCTTAGCCAATCGCACTCCAGTTCCTGGACCGACCTGCTGAACAACTTCTGGTCCGCCATTGGCCAGGCGCCCGCCGATCCGAGTGAATTCCTAGCAATGGCCTTTCTTCAGCCCTACGCCGAATTCGTCCGCTCCCGGGTTCCGCTTCAACTCAAGGGCTACACTCACTCTCTGTGCCCGTTCTGCAGCCGCAGTCCCGCGCTGGGCGTGCTCCGGCAGCTGGGCGATGGCGCCCGCCGCAACCTGCTCTGTGGATTCTGTCTCTGCGAGTGGGAGTTCCGCCGCATCGTCTGCCCCGGTTGCGACGAAAAAGACCATGCCAAACTGCCGGTCTATACCGCCGAAGAGTTCCCCTATATCCGCGTGGAGTGTTGCGACACTTGCCACACCTACCTCAAGTCCATCGACCTCAGTAAAAACGGCCTCGCCGACCCCCTCGTCGACGAAATCGCCTCTGTTCCACTCGATCTCTGGGCGCAAGAGCGCGGATACGCCAAGCTCCGTCCCAACCTGCTCGGGATGTGATCACTTCAGTAATTCCGCAACTAAGGCCGCCGCGCCGGGTTTGTAACTTGCTTGCGCTCATACAACCTTCTGTGCGCAAGACTTGATCAGACTGCAAGAAAGCCGTATAAGCTAACAATTACTACCCGAACCCAACTTGCAGACGGAGTTCTTAATGCGATCCTGGAAGTTTCTCCTGCCGCTTCTAGCCACATCCATGTGCTTCGCCGCCCAGCCCGACCGCATTACGGCCCCCATCAATTCCAGTGAGATGGTCGCTCTAGCAAAAAGCCTCCATCCCAAAGCGCAGCCCCGATACGACCAGGGCCCCGTGGATCCGTCGCTGAAGTTGAGCTATGTCACGATGTTGATGGCCCCCTCGCCGAGTCAGCAAAAAGCCCTCAACCAACTTTTGGCCCAACAGCAGGACCCCAAGTCACCCAATTACCACCAGTGGCTCACCCCTCAGCAATTCGCCGATCAGTTTGGACTCAGTCAGAACGATCTCAACAAGGTGACAGCCTGGCTGAAGTCGCAGGGTTTCCAGATTCTCCGGGTGGGAGGCAGTCGCAACACCATCTCATTCAGCGGCACCGCTGCCCAGGCCGAGAGCGCTTTCAGGACCGAAATCCACAACTACAACGTTGATGGGGAAGTGCATTTCGCGAACTCGACTCCGATCATGATTCCGTCCGTGCTTAACGGCATCGTGAGCAGCGTCATGGGCCTCCACAGCTTTTTCCCGAAGCCAGCCAGCCGAGTGAGAGGTGCGGGCGGAGTGCGGAATTCCCACCCCAATTACTACGTCTCGAGCCTTGTTTTTCCCAATTTCCTTGCCCCGGATGACATTGCCACGATCTACGACATCACTCCGCTGTATAATGCCTCAACTCCCATCGACGGCAGCGGCCAGACCCTTGGTATCATCGGCCAGACTGATGTTTACCTTGCCGACCTCAACGATTTCCGCTCCGGGTTCAACCTGAATCAGATCACGGGCTGCACCACCAATACGAGCGGTGTTATTACCGCCTGCAATTCAACCTATTTCCAGTATGTGCCGGTGGGCACCGACACGGGTATACCCAGCACATGTGGCGATTTATCTGAGGCGGACCTCGACCTCGAGTGGTCCGGAGCCGTGGCCCGGAATGCACAGATCGTCTTCTTCAACTCCCCGGTCACGTATAACTCGGAATGCACCGGGATAACCGCCGGTGGCGGGGTTAACGCCGCCCTGACCCAGGCGATCGATCCTACTAGCGGTTCCCCCCTCGCCAAGGTTCTGAGCATGAGCTACGGGATTTGTGAGGCAGAGGCAGGCCCGGCCAGTCTGGAAACCCTCCTCCAACAGGGCAACGCAAAGGGAATCACCATCATGAGTTCGGCAGGCGACCAGGGCTCGGCCGCGTGTGACTTCAATCCTCCTCTCAATCCTGCCGATCCGCCGTTCAGCCCGGCGGAGTTCGGACTGGCTGTGAGCTATCCCGCCAGCAGCCCGGAAGTCACTGGTGTCGGTGGCACTTCGATCTCGCTCGCCAACGATTCTTATCCGACCCAATCGTCTTACTGGAGCACCACCCTTGGCGCTAACGGTGGCACGGCCGTCAGCTACATTCCGGAACAGCCGTGGAACGACGACGAGGCGTTCGCCGACTACTGTCACGATCCCATCTCCGGCGACACATTCTGCAGCACAGGCGGTGGTGTGACCGGCTGGGTTGCGCTCTCGACCTCGGCGACCGCGGCACAGGTGCAAACCGATATCTGGATTTCTTCCGGCGGCGGTGGCGCAAGCAACTGCTGGTATGTAAACCCGAGCGGCGTTTGTCTGGGCGCCGGGGCAGGGCCTTCTGGCGGCGGCTTCGCTCAGCCCTCCTATCAGCAAAGTTTGGTAGTTCCCAGCGCTCCGTCCGGCGTCCGCTACGTTCCCGACGTGTCTCTGCTGGCCTCACCGGACTTTCCGGGATACATCTATTGCACGCCGGAGTCTGAGCTTGTTCAGGGCGGCAGCTCGACCAGCAGTTGCGCCAGCGGCATCGCAAACGCCCTTAACAACGGCACCTACGTTTCTGCCGTGGGTGGCACCTCGGCTGCATCACCAGTTTTCGCCGGAATCGTGACGCTGCTTAATCAGTATCTCGCCGCCAGCAGCGGCCTCAGCAACGTCAATCCGACACTTTACTACGTCGCCGCCGCGAACTACTATCCCGCATTCCACCACGTCTCCAGCGGAGACAACAACGTCTCCTGCGACGCAGGAGAGCCCTCGGGCTATCCTAGCAACATCGTTTGCCCCTCTTCCGGCGTTATCGGCTTCAGCGCAACGAATTCAGACACGGCCACCGGCTACAATCTGGTGAATGGCCTGGGTTCCGTTGATGTTAACCAGCTGGCCATTGCCTACGCAGCATCGCATATCTCTACCTCCACAGCGCTTTCATCGTCTACCAGCGCGACTGCTGGGGGGCTCGGCGTCACCCTCACCGCCGCCGTCACGCCCTTGACTGCGGCCGGCTATGTGAACTATTACGTAAGCGGATCGAACTCGCCGATCGGCTCCGCGACTGTATCTGGAGGAACGGCCGCCCTCGTCACCTCGGCCTTGCCCAACGGCGTCGACTCAATCACCGCTTCATACTTCGGGAACAATGGAGGATCAACGTCAAACAAAGTCACCGTTACCGTTACCCCGGCCGATTTCAGCATGACGGCCACCGCCTTGGCGCCGAGCTCCGTCCCTGCGGGTCAGTCCGCGACTTCGACCCTGTCGATTGCGCCGGTCAGCGGCGCTGGGACCCTGAACTTTACCCCCAGTAGCTGCTCCGGCCTTCCTGCGGGCGCGACTTGCAGCTTCAACCCCTCAATGGTCACGTTCGGAGGCGTTACGCCCACTGGCACCACGACTTTGACGATTAGCACCGCCGCAAACATGACCGTACCCACGGGCCTGCAGACCATCACGATCACAGGAACGGAAAGCGGCACTGGCGGCAATTCGCACACCGCTTCTGTTACTTTCACAATCACCGCAACCAACCAAACCTTCACCATCGCGGAGACAAACGGCCCCACCACTTACTCCGTGGCTCCCGGTGCGACTGCTTCGGTCCCGATTACGGTCAACGGGACGAACGGCTTCATTGTGACCACCACTTCCCCCACCACCACTGCCTTGCCGCTAACTTACAGCTGCACCCAAAGCAGTATTCCATCCGAGGCGAGTTGCAGCTTCAGTCCCGGCAGCGGAAATTCAATCAGTAATACCTCTGTCACGCTCAACATCGCAACTACGGCCCCCACAGCGCAACTGCGTCCACCGCCGGGACACGGCAGCCGCATCTTCTACGCTCTGCTGCTTCCGGGGCTGTTCGGAATTGTCTTCGCGGCGGGATCGCGCACCCGCAGCGCTCGCCTGCTCGGCCTGATCGTGGTGCTCGGCGTCTCCACGCTGGGGCTGGGCTCCTGCGGCGGCAGTGGCGGCAGCAGTGGCGGCCAAAGCAATCCGGGAACGCCGGCGGGAAGCTATTCCGTGGTCGTGAACGCCACCACGGCCGGCCCGAACGCCCTCACCAGCACATTCACGGTGAGCCTCACCGTCCAGTAAGCCGCTTAAAAATGGGAGGCGCTCCGCGCTTGCGGGGCGCCGTTTCTTTTGCCGGAAAAACCCGCTGGCATTAGATTCCTCCTACTGCGCCGCCCGGAAATGATGACCACGCACGACGTGCCCGCCAACCGCATCAACTACATGAGAATGCTGCAGTCCGTTTCCCGAGCCGACCTGGACGTGTCTGAGATCGACAAATTAATCAAGACCGAAGCCTCGATCTGCTACCGGCTGCTGCGCTACATGAACTCGCCCAGGTTCGGATTCAGGAATGAGATCCATTCCGTGAGCCATGCCCTCGCCATACTCGGCGACCGTGAGTGCGCCGCTGGGTACGCCTAATCCCCGCCGTTGGCGCTTGTCAGGATAAAACCAGCGATCTGGTGCTCTGCGCCCTGGTTCGCGCCCGCTTTGGCGAACTGCTGGCTCCGCTCACGCATCATGGCGAGTCCGATCTGTTCCTGCTCGGACTGCTCTCCATGCTCGATATCATGCTGGATATGCCCATGTCCGAGGTACTGGAGAAAATTTCGCTGGATTCCGAAACCAAAGCTGTGCTACGAGGCGAGCCCAGTTTGCTGCGCCCCGTCTATCAGTTGATGCTGGCCCACGAGAGCGGCGAGTGGGGAGCCTCTCGTGGCATCTGCGACAGCCTCCATATTGATGCCGACACCGTTGCCGCTTCCTTGGCAGTCTCAACAATGAGCCCGCGAAGTTTCCAGCGGAGCATGAAACCAGAAGCCCGTCCTCCGCTCCAAAACTTCCGGCAATGGCCTCTTGTGCAAAACCCGTCCGTTTTGCCACTTGCGTGCGCGCTGACGGACGAGTACCATTAAGTTGTTCTCATTGGCCTCGTTCCCGCGTAGGCCTTCCGCGTCCCAGGCCGTTCCCGGCGGCGCGACGGATCCGACAACGGATAACCGATACGCAGAAATTTATATTTTTTCGCCAATACGAATTGTTTCACCATAGCGGTTGATCACGATTGCATTACAGCCCAACTCGCGTTCCGCATCGAGTAGTTCGGTTCCTCGCGGAACATCCGGAGTTGAGGGGGCAGTCCTAAGCCAGCGGGAAAACCTGGCCGGAAAAGTTGCTGGTTCGCCAATATTGTTTGCCAACATTGTAAGAGTCCGCCGCAACCAGTTTGCAGCCTGAAATTACAGAACCTGAACTTGGGGAATCTTAAAGAGTTTAGCTTTGCAACACTGCACCGGGTCAAAGATCCGGCAAAGCAGCCTTGAGAGGACTATGAACGCAGGACCAGGAAGGCCTTCCGGTGGAGGAGGCAGAAACCGACGGCGTCGTGGACGCCGTCCCAACAATGCACGCGGACCCCGCCCCGCCGGCCCCAGCCAATCGCGCCACAACCAGGACGGCATCTACACCGCTCCCATGGATCACAGTTATCGCGCCGCGTTAGCCGGCAATGGCAATAATGGCCAGGGCGCGCGTCGCCCTCGCCCGGGTTTTGCTGCGCCCTTCGCGCCCGCCGATCCCGAGCCTTTGCCCGCCTTGCGCGAAGATTCCAACTCACGCATCTTTGCCTTCGTTGACGACTTGTTCTTCGCGGCCAAGATTCAGGAAACCGCGCGCAAACTCAATGTCAAAGTCGAGTTCGCCAAGAACGACAAAGACCTCGCTGAGCGCATGCTGCAGAACGGCGAAGAGAAGCCGTCGCTGATTATCTTCGATCTCAACAACGCCAATGCCAAACCGCTCACGCTCATTCCCAAGCTGAAGTCGAAGCTGAAGAAGGGAACATCCATCATCGGATTCCTTTCTCATGTGCAGGGCGATTTGAAGCAGAAAGCTCACGAAGTAGGCTGCGACATGGTGCTGCCGCGTTCCGCGTTCTCGCAGAACCTGCCTCAGTTGTTGCGCCGCCATGGGGCACCCGAAGACGAGAATCCGACGGTACAGTAGCGACCCCCACCGCCAGCCATCAACCCCGCCCCCACGAGGCGGCAGAATTGCCTGGAAACTGGAAACCCAAAACTGAGAAATGAGAACTGCTCTATCCCGGAGGCCATCCCAGCGAACGCCCTCCCAGCAGATGTACGTGGAGATGAAATACTGACTGCCCTGCCCCCGGACCAACGTTCAATACAGTCCGGTATCCCTGCTCGATCTTGCGCTGACGGGCGATCTCCGCTGCCGCCAAATGACATCGGCCAATTAACTCCGCCTCGTCAGCCTGCGCTTCCTTCAATCCGGCAAAATGTTTCTTTGGAATGACCAGCACGTGCGTGGGCGCTTGCGGGTTGATGTCTTCAAAGGCGAAGACATGCTGATCTTCGTAAACTTTCTTGGCAGGAGTCTCGCCGCGCAGAATGCGGCAGAAAAGGCAATTGCTGCCGGGATCGCTCATCGTTCGGTCACCATGGCGGAAAGATAACACTGGACCAGAACAATTGTCAGCGGGTTTCGCCTATGCCTCCATAGGCAAACAATCAGCAACTTGCCAACTCGCACCAGCTCCAGGTTCTAGTTCAATCTCACCAGAAAAACTGCGCCGTCCGGCGTTGCGGTTTCTGCGGCAAGTTGTTGAGCGCGCCTCCGATCATCATCGAGCACGCGCACCCGCACCCACCAATCGCCCGCAGGACTGGCGAAGTGCTGCACCTTCGCCGTGTTATAACGGCGCGTGAGATGGTCGGCGAATTTGCTGGCTTCTCGCTCCTGCGCGAACCCCCCAATCTGCACCGCCCACTTTCCGCCAGTCTCCAGCGGTGCCGGAGTTTGCATCACCTCGACCTTTACCTCCGCAACCCCGGGCAGGTAGACATCGAGCTTGCGCGCTGCGGCTAACGATAAATCAAGGATGCGCCCGGGGATGAACGGTCCGCGGTCGGTAATACGCACAAAGGCCGTGTGCCCGGTTTTGAGATTAGTCACACGTACGATCGCTCCCAGCGGTAAAGTTCGGTGAGCGGCCGTCATGGCGTGCATGTTGTAGACTTCGCCGTTCGACCCCACCCGATTGTGATACGGCGGACCATACCAGCTCGCCCGGCCAGTTTCCGTGGCCAAGGGCGTGGCGTTGGCGGGAATCGTGGGCTCGGCCAGATCGGCGTCGTTCTCTTCGGCGCCAGGCAGACGGTCGTTCTTGGCTGCGCCTTCAGGACGGGACGCCGATTCAGTTGAGGCCGGCGGTGGCGGAACATTCACGCGTGCTTGCTTGGGGTGGCTGCAATCGGTGAAGAACAAGATCGTAAGCAGCAGAGTCGGAATTGCGGCGCGTAGCACGGGCTCAGCGCGTCGTCGTTGCTTGCGAGGATATTTCGTCGAGTCCAAGAAGGTTACTTCGGAGGATGCGGGTGTTTCTCCATGTAGTCGGCGAACTCCGAAAGCTTTTCCGAGGCCACGCGCAGGGCTTTCGTCGAGTGCTGCCGCACCGCCGGCACCACCTCGTCGTTCAGGTACTTGATAAACTCCGGGATCTCTTTCTCGATCTTCTCGGCGGCCTCGGCGACCGTCTTGCTGACGCGCGCCGACGCGTCTTCCACCTTGCGGTTGAAGTCGTTCATAGTGCTCCTCGATCCTGTTGGGCGTGAACCACCTCACGCGAATGTTGCGAATACCAGGCTCAGCTATTATTTCGTGCGGCGAGAGCGCGGTCAATGGCAGGGCATCCAGCAGGTCAACCGGATCGGGCATCCGTCGATCAATTAGAATCGCAGCCTGCGCCGAGGTTTGGTGAAGCCACGAGGAATGACCTTACGCATGAAGGTTGAAGCGGGGATGTGCGACGACCCGGCAAAATTCCGGCGGCGATTGCTCGGGTGGTACGACATGCACAGGCGCGATCTGCCCTGGCGCACGAATGGCGATCCCTACCGTGTATGGCTTTCCGAGATCATGCTGCAGCAGACTCGGGTGGCGGCGGTCATTGCGCACTATCATGAATTCCTGCGGCGGTTTCCCACGGTTGAGAGACTGGCGGTGGCGCGCGAGGCGAGCGTCCTCGCGGCGTGGAGCGGGCTGGGATATTACCGCCGCGCGCGCATGCTGTACGCAGCGGCGAAAGTAGTCGTGCGAGTGCACGGCGGAAAATTCCCGGCGAGCGAAAAACAATTGCGCGAGTTACCTGGAGTCGGCCGTTACACCGCGGCGGCCATCGCCAGCATTGCTTTCGACGAGCCCGTTGCCGTGGTCGATGGCAACGTGAAGCGCGTGCTGCGGCGCGTGACGGGCAAGCGGCTTGCGGGTGAAGAATTGTGGGTTACCGCGAATCATTTGCTGGATGCGAAGCGGCCTGGCGACTTCAATCAGGCGATGATGGAGTTGGGCGCGGTCGTCTGTACACCACGAGCGCCGGCATGTTTAACGTGTCCGGTACTCGAGCTCTGCGCCACGCAAGGAGAGTTGGCGGCAACAACTAAGCCAGCACCACAGAAGCAGCGCGAGATTCACTACTCGCTTCACTGCCGCGATCGAGAGATCTTTCTGGTCCAGCGCTCAAGCGATGCGTCTCTGATGCCCGGCATGTGGGAACTGCCAGAACTGCCTGGTATGAAGCGAACGGCTAGCCCGTCGTTCACGCTGCGCCATTCGATTACCGTAACGGATTACAAGGTGCATGTATGGCACGCTGCCGCACCATCGCGTTGTGGGGGGAAATGGATTCCGGTGGGCCGTCTAAAGCAGGTTGCGCTCACGGGACTGGCACGAAAGATTTTGCGCAAGGCGGCGATTCTCTGAAAAGAATCGCGCGCGCTGTTAACATGGTTATTATGGCCGCGACGCGAATGTCTACCGAGGAAATCGCCAACAGCCTGACGCACGGGTTCGGCCTGGCGCTGAGTTTGGCGGGGCTCGTCGTGCTCATCGTCGTTGCCGCGCTGCACGGAGGCGTCCTCAGTATTGTGAGTTGCAGTGTCTATGGTGCGACGCTGGTTTCTCTTTACGCCGCATCCACCGTCTACCACGCTGTGCGGGCCCCGCGCTGGAAGCGAATTCTCAGGATCGTAGATCACAGCAGCATCTACCTGCTCATTGCCGGCACCTACACACCGTTCACGCTGGTAGCCTTGCGCGGAAGTTGGGGATGGACTCTATTCAGCATGGTGTGGGCCCTGGCGCTCGGCGGGATCATCTTCAAACTCTGGTTCGTCGACCGTTATCCCATCGCTTCGACCATTTTCTATCTCTTGATGGGATGGTCGGTCGTGATCGCTCTAAAGCCACTGATCCACGTGGTGCCCGCGTCGGCGCTGCTGTGGCTGCTGGTGGGTGGGCTAGCCTACAGCGCTGGCGTGGTCTTCTTTGCCATGCCGCGGCTGCGCTACAGTCACGCCGTCTGGCACGGATTTGTTTTGGCGGGAAGCATCTTCCACTACGTCGCGATTCTTCACTATGTGGCTCCTGCACGACTGTGATGCCGCTGTTTGCTCCGGCGGCTAACAACTAGCAACTGTACGCGGACCACTGCCCACGACCGGTGCTTGCATCCGCATCATCTAAAATAAAACCAGGTCAGCGCATGGAAAGATGCGCGGGCTGCGAAACATCCTGAAATCGCGAAACCGGAGGATTACCGATGGCAGCACTGACCGCAGGCACTAAAGCTCCCGACTTCGAACTGAAAGCGATGGATGGCAAGCGCTTCGTGCTGCGTGACGGGTTAGCGCATGGGCCGGTCGTGTTGGCATTTTTCAAAGTGTCGTGTCCGACGTGCCAGTATGCATTTCCGTTTATCCAGCGTTTGGAGCAGGTGTATGGGCACAAGGGTGTCACGATCATCGGCGTCTCGCAGAACGATCCGCGGAAGACGGCAGCGTTCACCAAAGAATTTGGCGTAATGTTTCCGGTGCTGCTCGATGACACTCACAAGTATCCCGTGTCGAACGCCTATGGCCTGACCAACGTCCCGACCATTTTCTGGATCGCGCAGGATGGCGAGATTGAAGTTTCCAGCGTCGGCTGGGTGAAGACCGACTTCGCAGAGATCAATCGCAGGATGGCCGAGTTCGAAAAAATCGCGCCAGCAGTAGTGTTCCAGCCGGGAGAAGACGTACGCGACTTCCGCGCCGGCTGAGGATCGAAGAACTGATCCCGCGGTCGCGGGACGCCTGAAACATATCAACATCACTGGGAACGCGGAAGGAAACCATCGCAGGTACAACACGGCGCCGGGCCGAAGGTCCTGTCGTCGGATGACCTACGGTGCAGATAAAACCAGCCACTTCCTTACGGCCAAACTCTTCTTCTCCGTTACAATTCACTCAGTCTTAACAATAAGCATTCTCGGGCATAAACATTGCTGCGCCGATGCGCTGCTTCGTCGGGGGAGAAGACTGAAATATGCAAGCAATCGGAAGGAGAAGTGTTCTTGCCTTTGTGATCGCGACTCTAAGCCTGATGGTGTCGGCGGAAGGCGGCGCGGCGCCGGATCCCGCGTCGGCTTCGGTTAGGCGCGAGGCCGTCTCGGTGCGCTTGCCCTCCGCCGCGTTCGCCGCCATGGAGACCATTAATCCAGAGCACATTCGCTGGCACGTACGCTTTCTCTCGCATGATCTGCTGGAAGGTCGCGGCACGGGCCAGCGCGGCGGTGACATCGCAGCCGAATACATGGCCACGCAGTTTGCCGAATACGGATTGAAGCCGGCCGGCGATAACGGATCGTACCTGCAGAAGGTGCCGCTCGTGGGGATCACGACGTTGCCGGAAACGCAGTTTTCGCTGCTGCCGAAGCAAGGCGCAGCCATGAGTCTGAAGCCGCTCGATGAATATGTTGCCTACGATCAAACGCAGCAGGAGCAGTCCGACGTGGATGCCGACATTGTCTACGTGGGTTACGGCATCGAAGCTCCGGAATATAACTGGGACGACTACAAAGGCATAGACGTGCACGGCAAAGTGTTGCTGATGTTGGTGAACGAGCCGCCGTCGGACGATCCCGAGTTTTTCAAAGGTAAGGCGCTGACCTACTACGGCCGATGGACCTACAAGTACGAAGAAGCGGCCCGCAAAGGCGCCCTGGGCGTGATTCTCATCCACCGGGAAGACATGGCGAGTTATCCGTGGGAAGTTGTGCGGAACTCCAACTCGGGAGAGAAGTCGTACTTGAAGTTGGAAGGCCCGGCGCTAAAAGTTGCGTCGTGGGTGCAGTTGGATGTGGCGAAGAAACTCGCCGCGGCTTCCGGCATGGATCTCGACAAGATGATGTCAGATGCGCGCACGGGTGAGTTTCGTCCCGTGAACCTGGGCGCGAAGTTGAAGGCGCACATGGTGAGCAAGGTGCGGAATTTTGAGTCGAACAACGTGCTGGCGATGCTGCCCGGCTCCAACCGCAATTTGAAAGACGAAGCGGTGATGTACACGGCGCACTATGATCACCTCGGCATTCGTCCGGGCATGCCGGGCGACAACATCTACAACGGTGCCGCCGACAACGCCACAGGCTGCGGCATTCTGCTGGAATTGGCGCGCGCCTACAGCGTCGCCAAAGAACGTCCGGAGCGGTCAATACTTTTCGCTGCAGTCACGGCGGAGGAGCAAGGACTGCTGGGCTCGGAGTATCTGGGTAAGCATCCGCCGATTCCCGCGGGGAAGGTTACGCTGGATTTGAATTACGACGACGTGCAGCCGCGGGGCGCCCCGGAAGAAGTCGAGGTTTCAGGCGCGGAACGGACGACATTTTATCCGTGGGTGCAAGCGACGGCAAAAGAGTTCCGGCTGGCGATCCGTCCGGATGCGCGCCCCGAGGCTGGACACTTCTACCGCTCCGATCACTTCAGTCTGGCGCGCGTGGGCATTCCATCGTTCTCGATCAACCAAGGCATGAAGTTCAAAGGCCACGATGAGGCTTGGGGACTTGAGCAGGATAAGGAATACACGGAGAAGCATTATCACCAGCCGAGCGACGAATACCATCCGGAAATGGACTTCGTCGGCGATGCGGCGATGGCGCGCTTTGGCTTCGCCTTAGGTTGGGAAGCAGCAAGTTTCTCACGACTCATCGGTTGGCAGAAGGGCGATGAATTCGAGGCGGCGCGAGTTAAAAGCCAATAGCGAGTACTTCTCGGCGAGATACCTTCACCAAGATTTCTACTCTCAACGCACGGCAACAAACGACGAGGGCATCGCGCAAAGTGTATTCCGTCAGTACGGGTCCCGACGGTGTCCGGAATCACACTGGGGATTTCTTATTTACCTCGACGGACAAGGCGTTCCCGCCGATTGCCACTGTTTCGCTCGAAGAAACCCGGCAAAGGTTCGCCACGATAACCTCGGTAACTTTAGCCTCCGTGCCACCCATGCTAGCCTCCGATATGTATATGTGTAATCAGTAAGTTCCCGAAATCCTGAGCCGTTTACGAATGCCTCGATTCCCCATCTTCCGCCTCGGCAAGGAGCCTGAGAAACCATCGCTGCCAGAAATGGTTGCCGCGACGCCATCGATCGCGCTCGAGGGAGTGGCGGTCGGCGTCGACAACCTGCGGCACGATGTGGCACTGAGCCCTCGTTTCGTCGATGCGGCGCGGGCACAGATTATGCGGTTGATCGTGCGCCACGGCGAGTTGGAAGGCCTGTTGGCGGCTGAAGCTCCGCAGAAAACCCAAGGTCCGTCGTGGATGCGACACGCCGCTGCGGCAGCCACTCGCGCACCGGTACGCGGTCCACTCGATCCCTCCGATTGGAAGCAGCTGCTGGCCGAACTGCATCTCGCAGCTCTAAATCGCGCCAAGAGAGAAGAAAACGTTTCCGTCGACCTCCTCGCGCGCTTGGCCGTGACCAAATTTGTGCGCACCGAGATGTCCCAGCAGTTCGCGCAGGTGCTGGAGCGCTGCCGCGTTCTGCTCAAGAGCTACGAGGGCATGCGGCAGGGCAAGGCGGTGGAGTATCGCGAGCGCGTGGCCGCCTTCCAGGTACGCAAGAAAATTGTTCTTCGCAAGACCGGGCAGGAATTGTTCGAGACCTTGCGCGCCATCGAGAAAGAAACCCTGGCGCGCACCCGGCGGTCGTTTTTTGGAGAGCCGAAAGCGTCGGAACCCGCCAGTGCTGCACTCAGTAGTCACGGCCTGTTCGTGAATCGCCTGGCCTTCTCCGAGGATGGTCGTGACGACTATCTCTGCGCCGAGCACTACGTCATGCTGGGTAACTGGGATCGCGATCCCGACCGCTACCCTCGTCTGCAGGACGTGGTGTCAGGTTTCCTGCGCTCGCTCTATGGCCAGGAAACGGCTACCGAGACCATCGATTCCTGGCTGTGCGCGCCGGAAAACGCCCGTGCCCTGGTAGGTACGGGAACGCCCGACGACTCCACGCCAGAAGGCGTGGCCCAGCAGGAGCGCTTAACAACATGGGTCCGCCTGCTCGAAGATGAGCAAGTGATGGAGTGTGTGATCGCCTCGTACCACACCGTCCCTTTGCTCAGCGAATACGCGCCCCGGATCAATCCGCAGCAATTGAAGAACGCTCTGATCTCACGTCCCGAATGCGACCGCGTGGAGCGCATGATTCAGGAGCACGGCAAACTCTCGCCCGCCAGCCTGTACGCGGCAGTAGGTAAGGTGGCGGGCTGCCGAGGCGCGGAGCGCGCCAAAGTCGCAGCACGGTTTTTGCAGGACTTCTCTCACTATCATCGCGATTTGCGTCGACTGGAAACTCTGAATGCGGCGCTCGATTCGGTGAACGTGGTGGCCACTGAAAAGCTGCGCGAGCTTTCCCGCATGAACGGGACCCTCTATGAATTCCTGCTGCCCGATGAGCAGCCACAGCAGCCCGAGGAAGAACGGGTCTTGCGCCACGTGGTCCTTAAGGCCGACGTGCGTGATTCCACGCGGCTCACCCGCACGCTGATGGAAAAAGGACTCAATCCCGCTTCTTACTTCAGCCTGAATTTTTACGATCCGGTGAACAAACTCCTCGGCAAGTACGGAGCGCAAAAGGTTTTTCTCGAGGGCGATGCCATCATCCTTGCAATCCTCGAGCGCGCCGGCGAGCCCGAACTTGCCGTCAGCCGGGCGTGCGTACTGGGCCGCGAGATCATCGAGATCGTTCGCGGGTATAACGAACTGATGTTGCGCTCAGGCATGCCGGAACTCGAGTTGGGCGTGGGCATTACGCTGCAGGAATCCTCCCCGCTGTATCTGATGGATGGCGAGCACCAGATCATGATTTCCGAGGCGCTCAACGAGAGCGATCGCCTTTCTTCTTGTAACAAGCGTGCCCGCAAGGTAATGGAATCGCAAGCGGGGCCGTTTCATGTGTATGTTTTTCAGACGGAGGACGAAACCTCCGCTGCGGATCAGGCGAATCCCGAGGACTCCGTTCTCAGCTACAACCTCGGCGGCATTCGTATGAATCAGGCCGCATTCCGCAAGCTGGAGCAGGAAATCTCCTTGGTGCCGCTTGCAGTAAAGCTACCGCCATCGGTCTCCTCCGACAAGGGAGAATATCGCCTGTCCATCGGAACCGTTCCTGTCGACCGCGACATCTTCCGCAAAATCGTCGTCCGCCAGAGCCGCGTGCCTAGAGTCAATGCGGAAGATTTCTCAGTCCAGGGCTGGACCGACCGCACGTATTACGAACTCTGCACCGACCCCGCAATCTACGCTGCGCTGGAAAAGAAAAAAGCCGCCGGGCGGTAGGCGCAACTACCCGGCCGAGCCTTCACGCATTGGCCCGACCCGGCCGTTTTCTTAGTTGGTGCAATCGCCTCCCTAGAAAATCCTTCTAACTGCTTGCATCAGCAATGAAGCGGGGTTCGAGGATGACTCTGTGCCCGAGTGCTTCGAGGCGTTTGACCAAGCGATGGGTGGCGCGAACGGGGTTGCGTTTGTCGAAGTAGTCCGGGCCGAGATCTGGGTAGGTGGTGGCCCGGTGGAGCAGGTAGTAGCCGGCGGTAAGGATGGAATGGGCGACCGCGATCAGCGCTCGCTGGGGACCGCGCAGTGCCGCTAGACTACTTTCATGTTTCGTTGTGACCGGATTCCGGTCATGCTGAACCTCTTAACATCAACCAAACCTGCCGGTCCTCCGCCATCAAACTGTATGTCCGTCTCATGCTTGAAAACTGTCCAATTCGATAGGTTCACTCCAGTCGCCGAAGTAAAACGGGGATCTGGCAAATGGGGGAACGCCCTTCCCCCTTCGGGAGGAAGGGCATTTTCGCGAGACCAACGGACGTGCGGGCGGACGCTTACTTCGTGCTGCTCAGCTTTGACAGTTCCTTGACGGTTGCCTTGTCGCTGTAAATCCCCGCGTTAACCACGTACGGGGTCCCTTTGGCACTCAAGTGATAGGTGATCTTTCGGGACGGCTCCTTCTCGCCTGGCTTCGGCCACCAATACTCGTTCCAGGTGCCAGAGGGCGAGTCCTCCACTGTCTTGCAATAGGCTTCTGAGTCTGGGTAGATGCTCTTTCCCGTTTTTGCGTCTTTAACCGACGTGAGTTCTTGGCCTATCAGCTCCGCCTTGATGGGGTGAGCCGCCATGATCTTCTTATTGCAGTCCTGGATGAAGATATAAGTGTCTTTCCACACCCACGGACCTTGCTTCTGGTTGAACTGCGCCAAGTCGCCTGTCTTCGACAGGGCGCTGGCTGCTTCCCTTACCTTGGCGACGACCTCCTGAGCGGTTGCCTGGTCCTGCCCAACCGCGACAGTGCACAGGGCGACGTTAAGGAAAGCCACCGCCACACCGGCGAAAATCCTGCTGCTCTTCATTCGGAATCTCCTTTCTGACCAAGAAACGGCACCCAGTCTACACCCATCTCGCCCGTTCGCAACCTTGCGAAATGATTTTCATCTGGAGTCAGGGGCGTCTTGTCGACAAACGGGAAACTATGCGATTGGCGATTGCTGTCGAAACATCGCCATCGCACTCATTCAGGACTAGACTCCCCGCATTCAGAAATCAGATTTCCTCTTTGTCGGCCGGAAAGGAATCCAAAACGTGGCTTCCACAGCAACGGGAGCGCCGTTTTTCATGGCGGGTTCAAACTGCCACTTGGCGATCGCGTCGCTGGCGAATTGGTCCAGGCGATCATCGATGCTGCGCAGCACGTGCACCGTGCCTACCGTGCCATCGGCGAGGATGACAGCATGGAGGATGACGGTCCCGGCGACATTTTGCCGCATCAGGTCCAGGGGATAAGCCGGGTCAACTTTGCGCATGGCCACCGGCGATGAAAGGTCAGAAGAGGCTGCCTCGCCGGAAAAATTGGCAGAAGTTGAATCCGACTTGAGCGCCGCGAAGTGGATGATCCAGCTGCCTCCGCCGGAGTTCAGGTTCGGCATGTTGAGGCTGAGCGAGTAGATCTTACGGCCGCCAAAAACAGCGCGTTCGGCTTCAGAGATTTTGGCGTCATTCTCGGGGGGAGTGCGCGAAACTCGCGGTGGGCGCGCGTCGGCTATCAGATTCGGATTGACCAGATTACGGCTCGAATTTGCCGGCTCGGGATCACCAGCCACGGAGGACGCGATGTTCGACGTCTTGCCCACGTAGAGTCCCGAGGGCAGCTTACTGGCAGTCTTGTTGCCACTTCCGCTTCCATTCGCCGTGGAAGCGTCGCCAGCAGAACTTCCCGGGGCGCCAGAAGCTCCGCGATGTCCCTCCGGTGTGGCGGCGAAGGTGCCACGGCGATTGCCGCTTGCAGGCTCGGGTGGAGCGCCCACGGCGGGATGCAGGCTGAGCGCGATGATGTCGCCACCCGTGCGCGCACCTCCGGATGCGCCCACCGAAGGCGGCGGTGCGATCACCCGTGGAGAATGTCCGCCCAGAGTGACGGAACGACTGGGCATCGTACGCTGTTCATCCAACGAAAGCTGCGGCGCGGGCGCAATCACGGCGCTCGGTCCAATATTCAGTTCGCCAAGGTGCCGGTTGGAAGCGGCGTCCAGCGCGGGCGGCGGCGCGATTACTGCGGATTGCGGAGCCTCCAGCTTACTCCGCGGATCGTCCCGAACATCCGGCGGCGGAGCAATGACCGAGCGTTCTATCTGCGGCGCGAGGCGCGAAATCTCAGATGCGGGCACCAGAGGCGCTGGAGCAATCGGCATCCGCGGCGTGTCCGACCAGGCGACCGTGTTGGGCAAAGCAACGTCGTGCTGCAATTGAATGTTAGGTGCCGTGACAATCGTCTGCGAATGGTTGTCCGCCTCCGGCGGCACGGAGATGATCGGCTGCGCAGCCAATTCGGGATCCGCTTTCTGCGCTGCAGCCGAAGTTGACCGGCGAGTATCCAGCGGCGGCAGGTATTCCGACGGCGTGTAGTAGACGACGTCGGCGTGGCTGAATGTGGGTTGCAGCATAACCTGGGGTTGCAACGCGAGGAAGCGAGATCCCGCCCAGATTACGATCAGTGCGAGAACGTGGTATCCGCCAGACTCGAAGAACCGTCCCCAGGGAAGTTTGCGCTCGACAAAAACATCCGGCCAGAAATCCGCAGGAGAACACTGCAGATGCAAGGGAGGTTCGCGCTGAAATAGGCCGCGAACATTCTGCAGAAACACGCGAGACCAAGGCTCGGGTGTAATCAACAGACGCAGTTCTGGGGCCGGTGATTCGATCTCTCCCAGCAGGGGTCCCGACTGTTCGCGCATCGTTCTATCTTAGATGCAATCAGGGCTCGATGGAGGAATGCTGCTCGAAATAGTAGGAAGGGCACCAGGTTCGCATTCTGGGCGAAGGTAGTACGATTGAGCGAGTAGGAGATTTCTCATGAACCATGCCCGTGCCGTTCTTGTTGCCGCGGCTTTCTGCGCGATCGCATTCGCTTCGTCGTCAGCGCAGGACTCCAAAGCAATCGCTCCAAAAGCTGAGGAGGCTTCTGCCGCGCAGCAAGCCACAAAAGGCCATGAGTATTCCGGGATGTATAGCTTCTTGAAGGACGGAGAGTTCGTTCAAATAACGGTGGAAGACGAAGGAAGAGTCACGGGGTTCGTCTCGCGCTACGGCGAAGGAGAAAGTGACAAGGGCGCATTTCTCGATCAGTACTTCCGCAGCGCCAGGCTGGACGGCAGTAAGCTGATCTTCACCACCGAGACGGTGCACGCGGTGTGGTTCGATTTCAAGGGCACAGTGGAACGCGGCGAGGGCAAGAATCCCGGAGACGAGGGTTACTACGTGTTAAAGGGAACTCTCACGGACAACACCAGCGATGGACAAAAGAAGATTACGGCCCATTCGCACGAAGTGGTATTCAAGATGTTTCCGGCAGAAGCGTCCCCGGCGCCCGCAGCCAGGAACTAGTCCCGAGTAACGGGGACAGCGTAAGGAGTCGGAGTAGTTTCACAACCTGCGCGAGTCGCAGCCTCAGTTCAGATGTCTTATCTCGGCACTCGCAACTCGGTACTCGCTATTGACCAGCGCGAGCGGGCGTAATGAGCAAACGGCCAGTCGGAGATTTCTTCTTGCTGTCGGTCTTTTCCTGCGCGTAGACCAGATCGAGTCCGCCTTCTGCAGTGGGAGATGCTTCGGCCAAAGCCGCTGCCAGCGCGCGGAACGAGCGGCTGACTTCCTGACTTTCCTGCAGGACCACCGGAGTGCCATGATCGATGGCGGGCGAGATCGCCTGATACGCGTTGGGAATTTTCCACAGCACCTTGCAGCGAGTGGAATGTTCGACGTCCTCGTCGGTGAAGCCTGGAATCCTCTTATAACGATTCAGCACCATGCGCAGCCGGTTGCGGCCCGCGCCCTCATCCAGGAAGGCATGGATACGCCCGGCGCTCCATAGCGATACAACGTCAGTCTGAGCGATCATGAGTACCGCGTTCGACAGGTCAGAGAGCAGACGCGTGGTGGAATCGAGCCGGCTGGAAGCATCGACCACGACGTAGCGATAGTGATTGGCCAAAAGGTCGAAGAGGCGCGCCAATTCAGCCGGAGTGGGCACGGATGGATAAGGCTGCAGCGGGCCGGCAAGAAGCTGCAAACCGTCCTTCGAAGTGGTCATCAGGCCGTCGAGCAAAGACTCGTCGAGGCGATGCAGATTCTCCAGCGCGTCGGGTACTCCAAAGGTGGGGCGTAAGTTCAGATGGAGTTGGGCGTTGCCGACGGGCGCAAAATCCACCAAAACCACGTTGCCGTACGCTTGCTGCAAAGCGATGGCGGTATTGACCGCGGCCGTAGTGGCGCCCGCCCCGCCTTTGGCACTGAGAAAAGTGAAGATGCGAGCTTTGCCCGCGCCTCCACGAGTGCGAGTGCGGTTGGAACTGAAACGTGTCAGGGCTTCGAGAAGGGCTTCCGAGCCAGTGCTGTCATCCAGATATTCCCCGGCTCCGGCGCGCATGCTGGCCACAATCGTGGCGGGCTGCTGCATGGTGCCGTTGGCGAAGATCGCGAGCTGCAGGGTATTGGCTTGAATGAGTTCGATGGCGCGGATGGCTGGTTGCGGATTCTCCCCAGAGATATCGATGACGACGACTTCGGCGCGCAAATCCTGAATCTGGCGGAGGATGGAGTCAGTGGGGCCGGTAGGAAAGCCGACATTGCTGAACACGGCCCGGGCCAGACGGGTAGCCTCTACACGGCGCTGCAGCTCTGATAAGTGTTCACGGTCTTCGGTCAGGAGGGCTACGGCGATCCCATGCATGGTACGGTTCTCGCTGATTTCTCTCGCAGTCTGCATGTTAGAAAGAGAAAGTACCCTTCGCCAAGTGACCTAGGTAACCGGATGAGAGCATGCATGCACAAAATACGCGCAGAGATGGAAGAGCAGCGGTCCGCAACGTAGAAGAACACAGTGAAAGGCGCACAGCAGGATTACTCCCCAACCCGATCCGCACTAGTGAGAACCATTCTAAGCCAAGCCGGCGAGATTGCAAAGGACTCAGAAGTGCCGCAAGAAATCTAAAGTGTGCTGGTGTCCGGCCGAAACCAGGATTTACATAATGCTTGCCCCCGAGCGCTTGATGCTGGGGTGGAATCTAGTGGGCAGCGTCACGCGGAATGCCAGCAGACGCGGGCGCAACCGTCCGTTCAGTCTCGCCAGGACTGTGCAAGGCAGAAATCCGACGGAAGTCGGCAGAACTGTCTTCAGTTTCGGCAAGATATTCATAGCCTTTCAAACAAACTGCCACGCCGATCTTGGTCTCTGCCGACTTGCTTTCGTTGTCAGCCGCCGCTTTCCAGCCCTTGTCCGCGGGCTTGGTGATACGCAGAACCTGGCCCCGGCAACGGACCCGCATATCTTCGCCGAGAGTGATCTCGGAGGGCATCCTTAACGTGAGTTCGATCTCCGCCCCTTCGCTCAGTGCCATGTCGGTGAACAGAAACACTCCGCGGGAGCTGAGATCTTGGGTGAATCCAAGTCCTTCGGTCGCGGTTGAGATATCAAGCAACGAGACAGGGAGGTTAAACGGGAAGCGCTGTCCAATGCGGCGTTCAACACCAACCGGGGGATTCGTCATGGTCGTGTCCCTTCCTTCGGGAGTCGCCGGGAGCGAACAAATCCAACTGTAGCGCAGTCCGGCCTCTCTGGGAAGTCAAAAATTCGTGACCGTATGATGCGCAGAGCTCTCGGATTTCCGCCCAGCCTCGCTTGATGCCTCCCGATCGAGAATGCAAAGTAACATTCAAGTTATAGTTGTTCTGAAGGGCGGTTATCGTCATCCAAAGAAGCGAACGTGGCTGAGTCAAGGATCCCAATCGAGCCAAGTCCGGCGGAGAGCGCGGCCGAACTGGCCCCCGCGCGAGAGTCGCGTTGGCAAATAGCCTCGCGCGCCCTGCGCCATCGTAACTTCCAGCTGTTTTTTAGCGGACAGCTCATCTCGCTCATCGGCACCTGGATGCAGAGCGTAGCGCAGTCATGGCTGGTCTACCGGTTGACCGGTTCGGCGTTGCTGCTGGGGGCGGTGGGATTCGCCAGCCAGATTCCCGTGTTTTTATTCGCGACGTTGGGCGGAATCACGGCCGATCGCTTCAACCGCCGCCACATCGTCATTGGAACTCAAGTCGCGTCGATGCTTCTCGCGTTCATTCTGGCCGCGCTCACTCTGTCGCACAAGGTCCAAGTCTGGCATGTATTTGTGCTGGCGAGTTTTCTGGGCGTGGTGAATGCGTTCGACATTCCTGGCCGGCAGTCGTTTCTGGTGGACATGGTCGGCAAGGACGACTTGATGAATGCCATCGCGCTGAATTCTTCCATGTTCAATGGCGCGCGCGTAATCGGACCAGCCATCGCAGGGATTCTCGTGGCGAAGATCGGCGAAGGTTGGTGCTTCTTTGGAAACGCCGTCAGCTACATTGCCGTGATCGTTGGATTGCTGCTCATGCGGGTGCACAGCCCGGCCCGGGCGTCGATGGCGTCTCCGCTGGAACACATGATGGAGGGATTCCGTTTCGTCAACCGTACCGCACCGATCCGCGCCCTGCTGCTGCTGTTGGGGTTGGTGAGTCTGGTGGGGATGCCCTACGTGGTGTTGATGCCGATTTTCGCCGACAAGATTTTGCACGGTGGAGCGCGAGGATTGGGCATCCTCATGGGGGCGACTGGAGTGGGCGCACTGCTGGGCGCCCTGACATTGGCGTTTCGGCAAGGGGTGAAGGGCCTGGGGCGGTGGGTGGCGCTGTGCTGCGCTGGCTTCGGAGCGAGTCTGGTTGTCTTTGCGCTCTCGCACAGCTTCTGGGTTTCTGTCATTCTGCTGTTGCCCGTGGGCTACACAATGATGTTGCAGATGGCTTGTTCGAACACGCTGATTCAGGTGATGGTGCCGGACGCGCTGCGTGGGCGAGTGATGGCCGTGTATTCCATGATGTTCATGGGGATGGCCCCCATCGGAGCGCTGTTCGGTGGCGCGCTGGCCGAGCGGCTGGGCGCTCAGGTCACCGTGGCGATCGGTGGCATGGCGTCAGTGGCGGGCGCGTGCTGGTTCGGACTACAACTCCCAAAGATTCGCGTGGAAGCACGGCGGTTGATCGTGGCCCAAGCCATTGCGGGTGGGGAACCGTCAGAGATGACGGCGCAGGTGGTCGAAGATTAGATCCCGGAAGGTGATGTGGAGCCCGGCTGCTTCGGCGGCAGCCATCATTGGATGCGCAAAAATTCCGCGGATGCGCAAAAATTCCACGTGAAATTGATCGGCCCAGGGCCATCCATTCAAAATTTTCATCGACACCATTCAAAGGAAACGCCGCCTACATCGGCGTGTATAGTTCTTGAACAACAGCGGAGAACCGTGATATATCCGCTTTTATCTCACCGCGTTTATTCGCCCTATCAATCCGCCGTTTCGAGGGGGAGTGAGCCACAGACAATCGTTCAATTGGAGAAAAAGATGAGTTTCCTTCGCAAGATGATGGCATCGAGTCTTTTCGTCGCGGTTTTTGCTGGAATGATGTTTGCGCAAGGCGGTGCCACGGGCGCGATCGGAGGCGTCGTGCAAGACGCCTCGGGAGCCGTAATCGCGAACGCCAAGGTCAGCATTAAGAACGAAGCTACCGGCGAAGTATTACGCCAAGTGACGAGCGATGCATCCGGCTTGTTCACGGCCACGTTATTACCGGGGGGCACATACACGGTGGAAGTGGATGCGACAGGATTTCCCGCAACCAAATTTCCCGGCGTAGTGGTGCGCATCACGGAAACGACCCGCATGACCGCAGTTGTAAGAGTGAATACTGTGAAGGAAGTTGTGGAAGTCCAGTCTCAGGTGGAGCAAGTCAATACCACCGACGCTACCACGGGCCAATCGTTGGGAGCCCAAACTATAACCGATCTTCCTCTGGCGACGCGAAACTTTCAGCAATTGCTGACGCTCTCCGCGGGCGCTTCTTCCGATTTGAATGGCGCCGCGCAGTTGGGCCGTGGCCAAGTTTACATCCATGTAAATGGTGGCAGAGAGGACAACAACAACTATCTGATTGATGGCATCACGGTGGCTGACTACGCCTTCGGCGAATTGACTTACACGCCGCTACCCAGCCCGGACGCGATCGAGGAATTCAAAGTCAGCACCAGCCTTTACGATGCTACCCAGGGACGCAACGGCGGCGGCAACATTAACGCCACCCTTAAAAGCGGAACCAACCACTTTCACGGCGACCTCTGGGAGTATTTCCGCAACACGGACCTCGACGCCAACGATTATTTCTTGGGTAAAGTACAGGTCAAGCAGAACATTTTCGGGGGCGATGTCGGCGGACCGATAGGCCCAGGGGCCAAGCTCGGTTTCTTCTACGTGAACATTCAGGGTACACGCCAGCGCAGCGGTGATTCGCCGGGAACGTTCATCAATACTTCCATTCCCTACGTTCCTCTTCAAGATCGCCAGTCAGCCACCCTGTTAGCCACTGACTGCGGAGTGTCGACCATCGATCCCGTGGCGTTCAATCTGCTAAACGTAAAGAGCAACCAGTTCGGCGCGGGAGCTGGAGGATACTTGTACCCGCTGCCCACGAACGTACCTGCAGCGACACCCTGCCTCACCTCGGAGCCCTTCCTAGTGACCGATCCCGGCAAGTTTTCGGACAACCAGTTCACCGCGAACTGGGACCGCGAATTCCGCGGCGGAAAGGACCGTTTGTCTGAGCGCTTCTTCTGGTCCAATTCTGATACGTTTCAGCCGTTCGGGGCTGATTCCTACGGCATCCAAACTGGCGGCCAGCCGGGCGTGAACAATCTGAATTTCCCCTTGGACATTCCTCTGCACAGCCGCTTCGGCAGCATCACCGAAACTCACGTATTCAACAACAGCTTGATCAATGAATTTCGCTTCGGGGTCAACATTATCAGCGACAAGCTGAATAACCAGCCGCCGGTCACTAATGCGCAGGTCGGAATCAACCTGCCCACGGCCACCGGAGTGAACGGACAAGCCGGCGATCCCAATATATACAGGTTTCAGTTCGGCACTTGGGCCTTCGGTGCTTACCCCACCCAACTGCAATCTGCGCTCTCGGATAATTACACATGGGTGGATACCGTGAGCTGGACCCGCGGTCCGCACCAGCTACGTTTTGGCGGGGAGATTGACCGGGTTGCCATGCGCCGCAGCTTGCCCATTGCGGACAATGGACTGATATTCTTCATCTCGGGCGCGACCCCATTCGGCTCCGACTTTCAGAGTTTTCTAGCCGGCTCGCCGCTATTAGGTGAGGGTGGCGGCGGCCTGGGCAACCACGACTATCGCATTCCCGGCTACTCCTGGTTTGCGCAGGATGACTATCGGGTCAGCAAGACTCTTACTCTCAACCTCGGTTTCCGAAACGAGTTTCTCGGCGCACCCTACGATACGCTCTGCCACACCGGCAACACCGATCCCACACTGGCGATCACGACCGGGCAGCCCTATGTCTATCCCAAGTGCATCGATAAATTCGGTCTCTCCGGTATCAGCGGAACGCTTAATCCAGCCGGCCTAAACAACGAATACGCCACGGTCTGGGAGCCGCGCATCGGTTTTGCTTATGACGTCGCCGGCCATCACACCACATCGATTCGCGGCGGCTACGGCATTTACAGCGTCCGCGAGGATCTGGGAGCTGTAGACAATCTCGCTATCGTTCCTCCCACCTACCCGTTTCTTGTTGGCTTCGACCCCGGACCCGACAGCTTGGCAAACCTGTTTGCGCACAGCGCCGCGTTCCCGAATGGCATCCCGCCGCTGGGTGCTGCTCCAACTCAGACCTACGTGCCCACGGCCGCGATCCTGCAGGGATTCGCCACGCCCTGCTCCTTCCCGAATCCCCAGGCGTGTTCCCCATCCTTCAGCGGCAATGTGAACGGCCTGATCCAACTCGCCGTGCCGCTGCATTGGGTGGCAGGCACGACGCAACAGTGGAACTTGACGATTCAGCGCGAACTGGGACGAGACTGGTTCATGGAGTTGGGCTACATCGGCACCAAAGGTACTCGCCTGCGCTCGACCTACGATCCCGATCAGGCTACGCTGGCCACGCCGCAGAATCCGGTCACCATTCCGGGACAAGGTTGCGTCAATCTGCAGGCCCAAGGTCTGTCATGCCAGATTGTGGATTCAACCGTGGAGAACGCCAGCGCCCGGGCACCCTACGTAGGCATCGCTCCCGGGGATTTCGAAGACTTCGCTCCCAACTCCGATTCCCACTACAGTGCACTGCAGGCGACCTTGGCCCACCACTTTGGCAAGGGGTTGTATTTCCAAAGCGCCTATACCTGGTCCAAATCAATTGACGATGTCTCCACCGCTTCCGTGGCATTCCTTACCCGGGTCAACGATCAGACCGATGCGGCTGCCTCTCGGGGTCTCTCGGATTTCGACCGGCGGCAACGCTTCGTGACCAGCGGCGTTTACCAACTGCCCTTCTTCTCTAGCGCCAGCGGCTTCACCAAGGGGGCGCTGGGCGGCTGGGAGGCCAGCGGCGTGATGATCCTGCAATCGGGGGCCCCGTTCACGATCTATGATCCGGCTGGAGGTACTGCGTACGCCCTGGCTAGCACTCCGTCGTCGACCGCAACTTTCAGCCCGGGGTACAGCTGCGCCAATGCTCCCAGTTCGGGTGGCATACAATCGCGGTTGGCCAACTGGGTGAATCCGCTGGCTTACACGCCCGACCCGCTGGCAACGCTTTCCAACGGTACTCCCAGCGATGCGACTGTCTATGGCAATACGCCGCGCAACTGCATCATTGGGCCGCCGCAGAAGAACGTAGATTTCACTCTCGGTAAAACGTTCAAGCTGGGCGAACGGCAGGATTTGCGATTCCGCGCCGATTTCTTCAACCTGTTCAATCATCCGTCGTTCGCCCTTCCAGCGGCGACGTCGGTGTCGCCAATCGTAGGCGGGATTGGGGGCGGGTCTGCGCCCATCACCTCAACCGTAGGCACGCCGCGGCTGATTCAGTTCTCGTTGAAGTATTCGTTCTAGCGTCTGAGCTGGGGTGAATTACTCGTACGCTTGCGGCGGCAGGCCGGTGATGCGGATGCCGCCGTGACCTTTGTGGCGGACGTTCAAGCCAATGAGCAGCGCGGTGATCTGCTCGAGGATGCGGGCATTCTCCAGTTTACCGCCGTCGATAGCCCGGACGCCGGGAATCTTGGCCGCGAGCGTGCGCGTGAGTTGAACCGCATTGACGTCGTCGCTACAGACGATGATGTCGCAGTCGAGGGCCTCGTCGCCGTTTAGGAGATCAGCGGACAGGTTGTGGAACGCCGCTGCCACGCTCACTCCCTTGGGCACGAGTTCTGCGGCTTGCTGAGCGGCTGAGCCTTGCCAGACGCCAAGCGTGCGCGAGGCTCGTCCGCCAACTCCGGCGGCGAGTGCGACCGTGGCATCGATGAGCATGCTGCCGCCGCGAATTGCAGGCTTGAGTTGTTTTAGCAGGGTAGCTTGTCCCTCGAAGGGAACGGTAAGCACGAGGGTATCCGCAGCGGCGCAGACTGCAGCGTTCTCCATCCCGGAGACGCGGACGTGGTTCCCGGCTCTTTGTTTAATCTTGTCGGCTGCTTCTTGCGCACGCTGCGCATCGCGCGAGCCGATGATGATGGTTTCTCCAGCGCGCGCCCAACGCAGGGCGAGCCCCATGCCTGCGGGCCCGGTTCCGCCCAGGATCGCGATGGGAGGCGAAGCAGATTCGGTCATGTGTTGTCTCTCATGCGCGGTTCTTAGGCAAGTCGTGGTGTCACGCGAATTCCGGCTCCAACGTTTCTTCGGCGGTTAACTCTTCCAGCGGCAGCTTGATTCTGATGCTCGTGTAAGTCGTGTTGCGCTCCGCGGGAATGCGGCCTGTCTCCAGAATCAACGACTGAAAGTCCTCCGGGCTAGTGTATTGGCCAGCCGTGGCTCCGGCTTCGCGCGAAATGTTTTCCTCCATCAGCGTGCCGCCGTAATCGTTGGCTCCGGCGTGCAGGCATAGCTGCGAAAGACGGCGGTTTAACTTCACCCACGAAACCTGGATATTGTTGATGGAGCCGGCAAGCAACACACGCGCGAGCGCGTGAACTTTGAGGTGTTCGGCCAGCGTGGGCCCGGTCCGAGACAGTCCCTGCTGAAACAGCAGCGTGTTTTGATGGACGAAGCCGAGCGGGACAAATTCGGTGAAGCCTCCTGTCTCCTCTTGGATGCCTCGCAGCAAGAGCATCTGGCGAACCCAGTGCTCCGGCGTTTCCGTATGTCCGTACATCATGGTCGAGGTGGAACGGATGCTGCAGCGGTGCGCTGTGCGAATGACTTCGATCCACTGCGCGGTGGTGAGCTTGTTGGCCGAAAGAATGTGCCGGATCTCGTCATCGAGAATTTCGGCAGCAGTGCCGGGTAACGTGCCGAGGCCGTTGTCCCGCAGCATCGAGAGATAATCTGCGAGCGGCATGCCAGTCAGTTCGACGCCATAGATGATTTCCATCGGCGAGAAGGCGTGGATGTGCATCCCGGGTACGGCGCCCTTCACTGCCCGTAGAATGTCGCGATAGTAAAGCGGAGGCAGGCCGTGCGGCAGTCCGCCCTGGATGCAGACTTCCGTAGCGCCGAGTTGCGAGGCCTCAATAGCCTTTTGCGCAACTTGATCCGGGTTTAAGCAGTAGGTGTCGGACTCGCGAGGCCCGCGGCTGAAGGCGCAGAACTTGCAGCCGACAAAACAAATGTTTGTGAAATTAATGTTGCGATTCACGACGTAGGTTACGAGGTTGCCGGAGAGTTCGGCACGCAGCAGGTTGGCGGCGGCGAGGAGCCCGAGCAGATCATCCCCTTCGGAGTGAGCCAGCGCGTAAGCCTCTTCCTGTGAGATGGCATTGCCGTTTTGGGTTTCGAGAATTCTTTCCAGAGAAGAGCGAACAACCGGCGTCACTTGGGGCGCGAGATCGAACCAATCAAGCGAAGGGAAACTTTCCAATTCAGTCGTTGAGAGTTTGCGGGACACCAGTTCCTCCGAAGCTGCTGATATTCCAAATTACTCCCAGACACGGCTGTTTGGCGAGAGGCTACCGGAACAAGTCGCTGGCTGCGGGGCGAAGCAAATCGCGAATGCGGCCTCGGGCTGGCTGATAGGGAAATCCGCGAATAATGCACGCAGGTGTTCGGTTGAGCTTGCCGCAAACCAGCCCGGCGGTGGCCGCGAGTTCGTCGGCCACCGCTTCCAGGCTGGCGTGCAAAGTGTAGCCGTGCGGATCGCGCCGCCCGCGATCGTCGCGCAGCGACTTCATCCCTGCGACGCCTATGCAGAAGTCGACGAGGCCTTCGCGCCAGGGGCGGCCGAATGTGTCGGTGATCAGAACCGGGATAGCAAGTTTAGTGCGCCTCTTGAGTTCGCGATGAAGTTCACGAGCGGAGCGGTCAGGGTCCACGGGCAAAAGCAAGGCGTGACGTCCGCCATCGACATTGGAGACATCGACGCCGCCGTTGGCGCAGATAAAACCGTGCCGCGTCTCTGTGATGAGCGCGCCGTTCTTGCGCCGGATGACGGCGCGGCTCTCGCGCAGCGCGAGTTCGATCACTCGGGCATCGAGACCATATTGCTTTGCCCATGCGAAGGATTCAGGAGAAGGTCTGATCGTCGCGAGGTCGACAATGCAGCCCTCGGACTTGGAGACAATTTTGTGTTTGACGACGAGGATATCGCCAGTCTCGAATGCCAGGCCGCTTCCTTGCAGCTCCTGCAGCAGTTTTTCCGCTAGCGAATCGCCATGTTTGATCTCCTCGGCAAGTGAGATCGGGATGAGACGGAGTCCAGCCTGGAGTTTGTTCGAGATGCCTTTCTTTCGGCGCTCCGCTGCTGGCTTATGGGCAGCGCGACGGGCCTTGCTCACAGACCCTCCGTCCCCGTAGCAAGAAATCTGCTGTCGAGCGCCCACCCGCGAATCAGTCTCTGCGTGAGAGTTTCGCCGGGATGCGTGAGGAGTTCTTGCAAGTCCGCGGGATTGTCGACATCAAGCGCGATCCCAGGCAGTTGCAGAACGATACAAGGTTTTCCGCTGGCCTCGGCTGCGGCAAGGTGTGGCTTGAAGCTGTCATTTCCGAACCGCAAGGGGAATAGATTCGCGGGCCGGCGAAAGGCAGCGTTGGTTCCACGTCCGTCGGCGGCAGGTACCAACAGTGAGCCTTCGGCGGGAACTTCCAGGACAATCTGCTCGAGTTCGCTGGCCTGAACCAACGGAATATCCCCCGGGATGACAAGCGTACTGTCAATACCGCGCGAAACGCACAGACGTGTGGCCATCTCGATGGCGCCGGTTTCGCCTGGGTTTGCGGGGTCGGGGATGATTTCGAAGTCGTATTCCCTCGCCAGTTCGAGCGCGAAGGGGTCGCTGGTGACAAGCGCGCAGGCAGGCCGGCGCGGCCAAGCGGCGACCGCGGCCACCACGTCATGCAGCATGGCTTGCGCCAATTCAGTCCGTGCGGGCTGATCCAGCACCGCTGCGAGCCGCTGCTTGGCCGCCGATAGATTCTTTACAGGGATAAGGATCACGGCTGGTCGGAGCCAGCGCGGGCCGCCGATTCGCCGGAAACAGGTTTGTCGGAAAGCAGTCCGCCTATCATGAATGAGAGAACGGTTCTCGCGAGTTCTGCCTTGTCTTCGGCGGTGCGCATGATGGTTTGCGTACACTGGACCCGCAAACCGTTCCCACGAAGAGCTTCCGCCGCACGGGCATCGCGGGTATCGCAAATCAGGAGATCGAGAAAATCCTCGTAAGCCTTGGCGACTCCCGCGATCGAACAAGGTAATCCTTTTGCGGCCATCAGAATACCGGCAGGCCCGGCTACAGCCGCATTCCCCACGATTGGGCTGATGGCGGCGACTTGGCCGCGGGCACGAACGAGCGCATCGCGAACTCCGGGCACGGCAAGTATTGGGCCGATGCTCGTGATGGGATTGCTGGGAGCAATGAGTACCGTATCTGCGGAGACGATGGCTTCGATCACTCCCGGCGCCGGCTCCGCGTCGGAGGCTCCTGCAAAACGCACCGAATTCACGGGATCCTGATACCAGCGCTGTACGAAGTATTCTTCGAAACTCAGCTCGCCGGAAGGCGTATCCACGCGAGTCTCGACACGCGAGTCGCTCATGGGCAAAATGCGCGCTTTAACCCCGAGCTTATCGCAGATCGTCGACGTGGCTTCGGACAGCGTTTTACCCTCCGCCAATAGTCGCGAACGCAGCAGGTGAACGGCGAGGTCGCGGTCTCCAGTGTGGAACCAGGTGGGCTCGCCAAGCTGTCCCATGGCTTGCAGGCAAAGAAACGTATCGCCCTTCACGCCCCAGCCACGTTCGCGGCTAAGAAGTCCGGAGAGAACGTAAGTAATGGAATCGATATCGGGGGACACGTACAGCCCCCACCACAGCAAGTCGTCGCCGGTGTTGACGATCAACATGATCTCTTCCGGCGGGATCACCTGGCGCAGACCGTCGACAAACTTAGCGCCTCCCGTGCCGCCGGTGAGTACACAGATCATGCCGCCCTCTTTTCTCTGGCGAGGTTCTCACTGTCGCGGGCAGTATGAAGCTTTTCTGCGAGCAATCCAGGTCTCGACATCAGCGCAGGCAAGAACTCGGGATAGACGGGCAAGCGCTGGCGCAACTGGAATCCCTTACCCTCAGTGAGCAGGCGCAGTTGCTCCAGATGCGGCCAAGGTTTCTCGGGATTGATGTAATCGGGCGTCAGCGGCGAAACTCCTCCCCAGTCGTTGATGCCGGCATCCAACAACTCTTCATAATACGGCGCAATGAGGTTGGGAGGCGCCTGGATATTGACGTTGGGCATTAACAAACGAGTTACCGCCACTGTGCGGAGCATCTCGCCCAGGCCGGGTTCAGGTACGTGAGCCATAGGAATAGTGGGCTTGGCGCGGAAGTTCTGCACGATCACTTCCTGGATGTGGCCGTAGCGCTCGTGCAGATCGCGAACCGCTAGCACTGTCTCGACGCGGTCATTGGGGGTTTCGCCGATGCCGATCAGCAGGCCCGTGGTGAAGGGGACCCCCTGCTTTCCAGCCTCTTCGATGGTACGCAAACGCTTATTGGGCACCTTGTCGGGAGCGTTATCATGGGCTGCCCCGGGGGCCAGTAAAGCGCGGTTGGTGGTTTCGAGCATCAGGCCCATGCTGGGCGAGAATGCGGCCAGGCGGGCGATCCATTCAGCGCTGAGCAGGCCAGGATTCGGATGCGGCAGCAAACTAGTCTCGCGCAGCACAAGTTCGCACATGCCCTCCAGGTAATGCAAAGTAGATTTATAGCCGAGATGGCGCAGTGTGTTGCGCATCTCGGGAAACAGCAGTTCCGGCTTATCGCCGAGGCTGAAGAGAGCTTCGGTACATCCCAGCTTTTCGCCGGCGCGGGCGACGGTCAGCACTTCCTCCGGAGTCAGGGTATGCGCTCCGGGTTCTCCGGGATCGCGGCGGAAAGTGCAGTAACCGCAGTAGTCGCGGCAGAGATTCGTCAGCGGCAGGAAAACCTTCCGCGAGTAGCTGATGACGCCGGGTTTGAAGTTTTCTTTTGCGGCGCGCGCCGCCCCGATCAGCGCTGGAAGATCAGTGTCACTGCAGCGTATCAGCCTCAGGGCCAGTTCGCGCGAGATGGGCGAACCGGGGCGCAGATCGTCCAATTCCGCCGCACACGATGAGCGTTGCTCTGGGGCAGCCGTTCTGATAGCCGTTTGGGTCACGATACTGGGTTCCGCGGGGCTGCTGATGCAACGAATCATACATCAGTGGCGGCCGCCCTGGACTGGGACCGTCATTGAAGCGGGCGTGATAATGTAGGCAGTCGCGGCAGAAAAAACTCCAGGTACGACATGATCAGTCCAATCGAATTCCGAAGAGCGATGGGAGCCTTTGCCACCGGAGTGACCATCATCACCGTCGATTTAGACGGCGAGGTACATGGCATGACTGCCAACGCGTTCGCTTCCGTGTCGCTGGATCCGCTGCTGCTGCTGGTTTGCGTGGACCATACCGCGCGTACCCATGCCCACCTGCACGCCAAGAAGCGGTTTGGGATCAACATTCTGGCGGAGCATCAGCGCGTGATTTCTGAATACTACGCGCAGCCACTGGGGGCTCACGAGCAAGCCGAAGAAGATGCCGGCGCGCGCTTCGACCGCACGGCCCACGGAACCCCGATCTTGCGCGGGGCGCTGACCTATCTGGAATGTAGGCTGAAGTCGACGCAGGACGCTGGCGACCATACGATCTTCATTGCCGAAGTGGAGGACGTAGTGGTGCGCGAAGGGGAGCCGCTACTGTTTTTCCGTGGCAAGTATTGCCAGATTGGGGAAGAGGTGACGGCCTGAACGTTGAAAGGCCCGGCGCCTCTTGAGCGAGCTACCGGGCCCGAGGGACTCGCAGACGGTTCAATCATATTGGCTGCCGGTCATGTTCCGGAGAAGGTAGGATGTCACCTGGCGATTGTGACGGATGCACCGGCGAATCTGTGCAAAACCGAGAGCCGCCACTTTTCTGGTCGCGGAACATCTAATGATTGATTAGCAACTCTCGCAGGCATTTTACTGGGGGCATACATTCATGGTGGAAAAGATTGCAAAGAGTGAGTCGGAGTGGAAACAAGAGCTTACGCCGGAACAATATCATGTAACGCGCGAAGCGGGAACCGAACCGGCCTTTACCGGCAAGTATTGGAAGACAAAGGACGCGGGAACGTACCATTGCGTCTGCTGCGGAGAGCCGTTGTTCGACTCCTCCACGAAATTCGATTCCGGAACGGGCTGGCCAAGTTTTTTCAAACCAGCGGACGAGGGCAAGGTCGAGGAGCACAAAGACCGCACTTTCGGGATGGTGCGCACCGAGGCACGCTGCGCCCGTTGCGACGCTCATCTGGGACATGTCTTTGAAGATGGTCCCGCTCCAACTGGCCTGCGTTACTGCATGAACTCCGCGTCGCTCGACTTGAAGCCCAAAGAGAAGAAGTAAGACGGAATCGGAGCAGCAGCTGGAGAATCGTCGCACAGAGATTCGCAAAGGAGTAAAGAGGGCACGCGCGGGCGTGCCCTCTTTTATGCTTGCATTATTCTGCCGATTCTTATGCGCCGGCGGTTGCTGCCAGAGCCTTCGAGAGCTCTGCGGTGGATGACTTCGGTGCTTCCGCGATTTTCGCCTGGGGCTGCGCCGAGTTCTGCTGCTTTTGCTGTCCACTCCGAACCTGGATTCCGCCCTTGAGTACCGCGCCATCTTCCACGCTGATCCGCTCGGTCAGGACATTGCCGTTCACCACGCCTTCACTGCGGATATCCACGCGGTCGCTGCATTCGATGTTGCCGGTTACCTTGCCCATGACCACAACCTCGCGGGCGGTAATGTCCGCTTGCACTGTGCCGTTGCGGCCGATGGTGACGCGATTGTCCGTGAGCGTGATTTTGCCCTCGATCCGGCCATCAATATAAAGAGCTTCCGAGCCAGTGATTTCGCCCTTGATAACCAGTGACCGGCCAATCGTGGCCTGTTCAATGGGCGCGCTGACGGTTTTTACCGGGTTGTAAGAGTTAGGATTGGAGGCTGGTGAGGTGGACCTCACGCCATGTGCGTTGTCTGAGGACTGGAGCATGCGACCTTCCTTAATTCCCGCGCGGCGCGTCATTGGGGCGCCAATCGATGCGGGCGCTCTGGGATCTTGGGCCTTCGGTTGGTTCGTGTCCCTTTGGCCAACCTGACTATCGCACACCGGTAAGTAATCCTCCGAGATTACGGAAGAGAGTGTACGACTGCGGCAGAAGGGCTCCTCAGTCGGATACCTGCAAAGATTGGCTGAGTTCTTCCCATTCCTTGAGGAATGCGGCGTGCGCGGTTTTGTGCCGGTCGAGCTCTTGGGACTGGCTCTGGCTCTCTTCCGCGCTGACGAAATTCTGCAGAGCGGTTTCACACCGCGCGATCACGGCCTCAGCGCGGCTGATCTCCGCTTCCAGTTCACGGATGCGATCTTCCATCTTCTTGCGCTTGATGGGATTCAGACGCTTTCCTTTGGCTGCGGCAGGTGCGGCGTCGCCCGAGGCGTGATTGCCGTTTGCAGGGGCCTGCTGGGCGGGTTCAGCCGCCTTCAATTGTTGGCGGATGGCCTCATTTTGCTTCGCGCTCCCGCCTTGTTTGCGCCAGAGATAGTCCTCATAATTGCCGGGATAGACTTCAACTTTTCCGTCTCCGATTTCGAAAACCCGCGTGGCCAGCTTGTCGATGAAGTAACGGTCGTGCGACACGAAGACGACGGTGCCGTTGTAATCCATAAGCGCGTCCAGCAGCACGTCTTTGGCGCGCAGGTCGAGATGGTTAGTGGGCTCGTCGAGCAGTAGAAAATTTGCCGGATGCAGAAGCAGACGAAGTAACGCATAGCGGCCCCGCTCGCCGCCAGAAAGGACTCCGATTTTCTTGAACACGTCGTCCTCGGAAAACAGAAAACATCCGAGCAGGCTGCGAAGTTCAGTCTGCGTAGAGCGCGGTGACGCCGCGCCGAGATCGTCGAGAATGCGTGCGTCCTGATCCAGTTCTTTGTACTGGTCCTGCGCAAAATAGTCGGCCTGGACGTTATAGCCGAGCCGGAACTCGCCCTGCGTCGGAAGTTCCGCGCCTGCAAGCAGCTTGATCAGTGTGGATTTGCCGGCTCCGTTTACGCCGACCAGAGCAATGCGGTCGCCCTTTTCGATCATGAAGTCCACATCCCGGAAAACTTCTTTTTCGCCACTGTTTGCTGCAGCGGAGTTCTTCCCCGGGTAAGTCTTGGCGACTCCTCCGAATTCGGCGACGATGCGGCCGCTTGGCTTCGGCTGTGGGAACGAAAAGTGGATCGTCTTTTCTTCCGGTGGGATCTCGATCCGCTCGATCTTTTCCAGTTCCTTGATCCGGCTCTGCACCTGCTTGGCCTTCGTGGCCTGGTAGCGAAAGCGGTTGATGAATACTTCCAGTTGCTCGATGCGGTCGCGTTGGTTGCGGTAGGCGGCTTGCAACTGCTCGTTGCGCTGCGTCTTCTGCGCCAGGAACTTGTCGTAGTTGCCGGTGTAGAACCAGAACCGCTTGTTCCAGATTTCCGCGATCTTGTTGACCGTCACATCGAGAAAATAGCGGTCGTGCGAGATGAGTACAAAGGCGTGCGGATAGTCATGCAGATATTCTTCCAGCCAGTTGCGCGCTTCCAGATCGAGATGATTGGTGGGCTCGTCGAGCAACAGCAAGTTGGGCTTCTGCAGCAACAGTTTGGCCAGCGCCAACCGCATCTGCCAGCCTCCGGAGAATTCGTCCGTCTGCCGCTCCCAGTCTTCTTTGCGAAAACCTAAACCCATCAAAACTCTTCCGACTTCGGCTTCAATCGAGTAGCCATCGCGGGTGCGGAATTCGTGCTCCAGGCTGTGATAGCGGTCCGCGACGTCGGCATATTCCGCGCTGGCGTGATCGAGTTCCGAGATGCGGTGGGTCAGAGTTTCCAGCTCCCGCTCCATAGCGTGGAGTTCGGTGAAAACCACCATGCATTCCGCAAAAACCGTGCGGCC
>Ga0208689_1000130_pt1 | contig 71399 bp, 51 predicted proteins | sample June2015DPH_8_15_FD_184700 | JGI IMG/M metagenome (GOLD analysis project Ga0208689, IMG submission 184700) | Peatland microbial communities from SPRUCE experiment site at the Marcell Experimental Forest, Minnesota, USA - June2015DPH_8_150... | ecosystem: Environmental > Terrestrial > Soil >... | reverse complement strand
TGAGCTCGACGGCTATTCTATCTGATTGTCGTTTGGAGGAAAGGTCGTCGAGCTGCGCAGGATCAAGTGCGTTCTAAGAATGTATTCTGTTCCATTTGGTGCAGGAGTTTCTCTCTTAACTTCTTTGAGGAGAGCGTTAAACGCGAGCGTTGCCAATTCCGTCTGAGACATTTGAACGGTGGTTAGCGGAGGAATCATGAAGTCTGCCAACCGGGTATCGTCAAACCCCACCACCGACAATTCCTGAGGCACCCCGATTCCCAAGTCGAACGCCTGCCTCATGACCCCAATGGCGGTCAGATCATTGGAGCAAAGAAGAGCCGTGGGGCGTTCCTGAAGCTTGGACAGCTGTTGAAGAGCGAACTTTCCGCCCTCTAGATGGTGGTCCCCCTCGACGATGAACTCCGGCCTCAGGGGCAAACCGATCTCACGCATCGACCCTTCAAACGCTTCTTTTCGCGCAATCGCGGACCTCAGTTTCAGGGGTCCACTCACGAAACCGATGCGTTTATGCCTCAAGGCTGCCAGATGTTGCACGGCCTGGCGAATACCATGGGAATAGTCGACGCGGATATTGCTGATGCGAGGAACCTTTGGGCCAACATCAATAAACACCAAGGGCAAATTCCGGAAACGGAGATGCTCCAGTAACTCGTCCTCCATACCGAAGGTGAGAATTGCGACGCCGTCTACTCGCCCTTCAATCATCCTGCGGACGGCAAGTTCCATGCGCTTGGGATCATGAATCGTCGAGGTCAGAAGAATCTCGTACTTTTGTTCGACAGCCAGGGTTTCAAAAGTTTGCACAATCTCCGGGAAAAAGGGGTTTGTGATTTCGGAAACGATCAATCCAAAAACATGGCTTCTTCCGGAGACCAAGGCGCGCGCTTGCCGGTTGGGGTAATACCCGAGTTCGGCAATCGCCTTCCAAACGCGTTTTGCCAATTGCGCATCGACGGTGGGCACTTGGTTGACCGTGCGCGACACCGTCGCAGTCGAGACCTTGGCCCGCTTGGCTACGTCACGAATGTCCACGAGTATTGTTCCGCCTTAGGAAATATAATCTAGCACAGTATACGTTATCCCGAGTCCTTTCCAGTTGAGTGGTCACATCATCCCACTTGCCAGCATGACGGGATTCTTCATGGCGGCCAGGTGAGTGCCCGAAAGCGGGAAAATGTCGATCCAACCGTCGTTGTCGAAGTCCAAAAAGGCGCAGCCGCAGCCTGTGGCTTCCAGAATGTATTTCTTGGTGTCCACGCTCCCGTAAATCACAGGGGCGCGAAGTCCGGCCTCAAAAGCGATGTCCACAAAGTGAGCATGGAAGGGGCGTCCAGAGGGGGCCGCTCTGGCCATTGCTTTGGCCGTGCGCCGGGACATGCCTTGTGCCCGGAGTGTCCGTTCGCCTGCCAGCGACAAAAGAGAACTCAATCAGAGTCGGACAAACTTGCGACGTGTGAGAGTCATTCTCCGGAACTTGGCCTCTGAACTGGAAGTCAGCGAATTAAAGCTTAATTATCGATCTCTCTAGTCCTTGGGTAAAGGATTACTCGAAATTTCGCCAGTGGAGGCTACGGTTGCGAGGGCTCGCTTGATGGAGCTCCCGCCTCAACCAATTTGTGACGGTTATGTTCAGTCTCTTTTTTCGTGGCTTCCACACGCAGTTCGGCCAGGCGCTTGAGCAAATCGGGGATCTCATTAGTGTTCCCCGTCTTCCGCAGGGTTTGGATCAGATGATACAAGGCTGTCTGATCCTTTGGATCGAGCTTCAGAATCTCCCGGCATTGGTCGATCGCTGCCTGAGTTTGCCCCGCCTGCAAGTAGAGTTTGGCAAGCACGTCTCGTGCCGGGACCAGGGTCGGCTGCAAGGCAACGGCTTTCTTAGCCGATCGAAGCGCGGTTTGAAAGTTCCGGCTTCCGGGTTCCTGTCCCATTTGGGTGAGAATGTCCGCCTGAAGATAGAGCAGGTAAGGATCATTCGGCTTACTGGCCAGTTTGGATTGCACGGTTCGCAGGGCTCGATCTGGATCGTTCGATTGGACCTGTTCCAATCCTTGCGCGGCGGAACCGATTCCCTGATTGGGTTCGAGTTGATCTGCTCGATCAAAGTCGTTCTCTGCCTCCTCGTACTTGGCCAGTTGTACGTAGAGGACGCCCCGCGCCACGTATAAGGGGGCGGACTTGGGTTCTGCTTTCAATCCAACATTCACCATGTCAATCCCCACTTGAAAAGACTGGTGGTCTATGGAAAGGACCGCAAAATCGAGGTACAGATCCACGTCGTGCGGGTCCATAACGATTGCCTGGCGAAGGGTGGTTACGCCTAGCAGAGTGTTCCCCTCCGCTTCATAAGCGGAAGAGGCAAGTTCAAGGGTCTTGACGTCGGGACTGTCTTTCTGAAGCAGGGGAGCGAGTGTCTCCAGCGCCTCCTTGGGCCGCTCGGTCGTTAGTTGGATGGCCGCCAATTGGCGGCGCGCATCGCTGTCTTCTGGGCTTAGTTCGAGAGCCCTCTGGTAGACCGAAATTGCTTTCTCCGGTTGCTCCAGTCTCAGAAGGCATGCACAGTATTCTTCCCGCGTTGCTGGTTGCGAATCAAGCAGGGGGCCGCTCGCGGCGAAATGCTCCACTGCCTGCGCGCAGTCGCCTTTCTTGTAGGCGAGAACGGCCAGCATGGCGTGACTTGTTGGATCGTTGGGCCGCAGCCGCAGCATGTGTTTCAAGAGAGGGACCGCATTCTGGCTGCCGGCGTCGTATTCGAGCTGCGCCGCACCTTCGAGGGCGGGGAGATATTCCGGGGAGATCTTCAAAGCTTTCTGATAAGCTCCGAGAGCCCCCTTAGTATCCCCTTTTCCGGAAAGTGCCAGCGCCTGCAGCGTCCACAATTTGGCGTTCTCAGGGGCTTGCTTGATCGCTGGTTGGAGTAATTCCAAGGCCTGATCGAAATCGTGGGCAGCCAGGGCCGATGCGATGGCTGCCGTACGATCTCGCTCGGTCTGACCGATAACCGCAGAGGAAACCGCCAGAACGACCCCCAGCAGACAGAATATTTTGCGAAGGTTCATATCTACATTATTATCGCGCGATGTTCCAAACTTGGAAATAGAGAAAACGATTGCTCATTGGGAAGAGCTGGCGCTACAATGCGCGGCATCGAGGGCTGATGAAGGTCCCTGCCGGAGAAATTGTCCCGAAACAGAGGATTGACACCAATTCCGGGCTAGGAGTATGTGCCACAGGAAATTTGGACCACAAGAACTTGAATGGCCGGATAATGACGTGCGAAATATCGCGCGGTGTAAAGAGTGAATTTTCGTTCTACGGGACAAACTCCTAGTTCCGGCAACTTGGTTCCTGACCTGCCATCGCCGAATAGGGGAGGAACACATTCTGAATTTGGAGAGCACGAGCCTCAATCTCCGAAATCAGATCGAGTCTGCGCTCGAAGGAAGAAGAGTTAACATGAAACAGAATGGAAATAAGCTGCCGCTGTTGAGCCTCGTTGCATTCGCCGTCGCGTTGCTGATCCCGTTGGGAGCGCGTAATGACACCCAGCCTCGCCTTCGCTATCCAGAAGAGGACATAGGCGCCGATTCTCTCCCCGCGCGGAAGAAGGCCCAGCTGGAGGCCGCAAAAAGCTTCAAAGTTTTCCATGACTTCCAATTTACAGACCGGCTGAAAGAAAGTGGTATCACTTTCGTGCATCACGCCGTGGACGACGCCACCAAGCACATGCGGAGGGGCCATTACGACCACGGGAGCGCGGTTGCTGTGGCCGACGTGGATGGAGACGGACTCTACGACATTTATTTTGTGAACCAGGCCGGCGGCAACGAACTCTGGAAAAACCTCGGTGGCGGCAAGTTCAAGAACATCACTCAGGAAGCGGGAGTTGCATTGCCGGGCCGGATCAGCGCGGGCGCGGCATTTGGCGACATCGACAACGACGGCAGCCAGGATCTTTTTGTGACTACCGTCCGCGGCGGAAACGTGCTCTTCAAGAATGATGGGCACGGCCACTTCCGGGATATCACTCAGGAAGCCGGGCTCGGGCTGTCGGCCCATTCTTCCGGCGCCTTCTTTTTCGATTACGACAACGATGGCTTGGTCGACCTGCTGGTCTGCAACGTGGGCAAGTACACGACCGATGAAAAGGGGCCGGACGGCGAATACATCAGCATCTACGACTCCTTCTCCGGCCATCTTTACGAGGATCGCTACGAATACCCCGTCCTTTATAAGAACATGGGGCATCACCACTTCAAGGACGTGACGGCCGAGGTTGGATTGCACCCGCACGGATGGTGCGGTGAGGCGGGTTTCGCCGATTTGAAAGGGGATGGTTGGCCTGGCATCTTCTTTTTGAACATGCAGGGACGCAGCCATTACTACGAAAACGTGGGCGGAAAGAAGTTTGTCGAGAAGACCGATGAGTACTTTCCCAAGACCTCGTGGGGCGCGATGGGCATCAAGTTCTTCGACTTTGACAATGATGGCCGCATGGATTTGTTCATCACCGATATGCACTCCGACATGAGCGACGAGCCAGGTCCAGAAAATGAAAAGCTGAAATCGAACGTTACCTGGGACGAAACCTATATTAATGGGAAAAAAGAAGATTTCATTTACGGCAACGCCCTCTATCACAACCTGGGGAACGGCAAATTCGAGGAAATCTCCGATCGCCTCGGGCTCGAAACCTATTGGCCGTGGGGACCGAGTGTCGGCGATCTCAACGCGGACGGCTGGGAGGACGTCTACATTCCCTCCGGCATGAGTTATCCCTATCGCTACGGCATAAACTCCCTGCTATTGAACGACCACGGCGAGAACTTCTTGCAGTCGGAATTCGTGCTGGGAATCGAACCCCGCAAGAAGTTGTACACGCCGTGGTTCGAAATCGACTGTTCGGATCCTCGGGAAGTCAAGGAGCAGGCTGAGCTGCACAGCAGAGTTTGTGTCGGCCACACCGGAAAGTCCATCGTCATGTCGCCGCGTTCCAGCCGCTCCGCCGTCATCTTCGACCTCGACAACGACGGCGATTTGGACATCGTGGTCAATGACTTCAATTCCGAACCGCAGGTGCTGGTCAGCAACCTGACGGAGCGAAAGAAGATTCACTGGCTCAAAATCGTCCTCCACGGCACGACCTCGAACCGCAATGGCCTCGGCGCCACCGTCCGTGTTTATGCCGGCGGCCACACTTATTTCAGGTATAACGACGGCAAGTCGGGTTATCTGGCGCAGAGCGTTCTGCCCCTGTATTTCGGCCTGGGCAACACGGCAAAGATCGATCGTGTGGAGGTCGACTGGCCTTCGCGCCGTAAACAGGTGTTGACAACGGGCCTGCAGGAAAACCAGACGCTCAGGATCACGGAACCAAAATAAACGAGCGACTTTCCGATTCCGGACATTCAACCGCGCGGGCAAGGTGGGCGACCTCTCAATAATCTCGCTTGACACCATTTAAGAGTTGGGCGTAGCATGCGTCCCAATGGACCGAGTAAACGTTTTCTCCGGCTTCGGCGGGTAAATGTTTACTCAATAGGGTGACTTTCAATAAGTTGGCGTGGTGGGTGCGCCACCCACACTAGGAGGCAACGTGGTAAGACATTGGGGTCGTTTCCTTTTTGTACTGCTTGTAGTTGGGCTTTCCTCAAGTATTTGTCTCGCTCAATACAGTAGCAGCGTTCAGGGAGTTATTACCGATTCGAGCGGAGCCGTGATTGCGGACGCTTCGATCGAGCTGCGCAACTTAGACACAGGAATCAAACTTTCAACCGCTACGAGCGGTTCTGGCAACTATAGCTTTACGAACTTGGCGCCCGGCCGCTATGTGGTCCGAGCACAGGCGAAGGGACTCCAGACGACGGAAGTGGACGTCACGCTTGGCACAGCCGAGACGCGAGGCATTAACGTCACCTTGCCGGTCGCTTCCGTGACTCAAACTACCGTAGTGACGGAGCAGGCCGAGCCCATCGACGCCGATGAGAGCCGGCTTCAGACCACCCTGGACGCTGAGACCACCAGGGAACTTCCGGAATTGAATCGGAATCTTTGGGATGTGCTCAGTGTCTCCCCCGGAATTGTGGGTACGGGCACGCGCGGCGCCGGAGCATCTCCGGGCGGCGGCTCAGACAACTTCGGCACGCAAACCCCCCAGATAAGCGCAAACGGGCGTAGCTATACCGGAAACACTGCCTTCGTTGACGGGATGAACGTAACGAGCCCTATCCAGAACGGCAACCTCATCCTGGCTCCGGTCCCGGATGCCGTTCAGGAAATATCCATGCAGGCGAACACCTGGGATGCGGAAAACGCCCTTGGCAGTTCCGTGGTTACTCAGATCACAACCAAGTCGGGCACTAACCAATTCCACGGCACGGGAAGCCTGCTGTACACGAATCAGGATCTCCAAGCGAACCCGGACTACTTCACACCTGTCCGCTTCCAGCGCAAGGATGTGTCAGCTACCGTCGGTGGGCCAATCATCAAGAACAAGCTCTTCTTCTTTGCCGATGTGGAAACATTGTGGTCAAAGACACCGACCTCCTCAAGTTTGGCGAGTTCCGGAACCACTACCACCTACTGGGAAACTTCCGCTTTCGATTCATGGGCGACCCAGAACTTTCCGAATACCGTCGGCACACAGGTCCTCAGCCTCTATCCGGCGTCCAATCTCTTGGTACCGACCGGCGGCACCGAGACAGCGGCGCAGGTTCTGAAGGTAACAACCTGCCCAGCGAGCGGGAATATCACAATTACCGGATCCATTGCCGTCCCTTGTACCCTGCCAGTCGTCCAATACGGGAGCTTTTCGGCGGCAAACGCTTACAATGGCACGCAGTATAACTTCCGCGGCGATTGGTATCCCACGGCCAAGGACCGCCTCTATCTGAGCTATTACAACGATTCGTTTGATCTCGCCCAGGCTGCCACTCGTGCGGCGCTAGATGCCGTGGACATTCAGCGGAATCGTTACGGTCAGATCGACTATACCCACACTTTCAATCCAAACGTGCTTGCCGAGGGCGGATTTGCGTTTGCCAGCGTCGGTGGCGCCAACGGCCAAAGCACCAATCTTAAGGTCCCCGTCATCGGCATCAATGATGGCACTCAGGGCTGGAACGTTGGCGGGGGCTGGGGGCCTGGCGAGTACCGCGGACCCAATTACAATTGGCGCGCGGTGTTGAGTTGGGTTCATGGCGCCCACACCTTCAAGTTTGGGTACAACGGCGACCACGCCATTGAACACGGCGACTTCACTCCGGACAACGTTCGGCCCAGCCTCTCCTTCAACACGTTGTTCGATTTGGTCCAGGACAACGTTTATAACTACTCCTTCGCCGCATACAATCCTTTGACGGGGGACGCCGGAAAGGTGATTTACGGCGGGCAGGAGAATCCTTTTGGCTTCTTCGCCCAGGACAACTGGAAGGTAAAGTCGAACCTTTCCGTGACGATCGCCTTGCGGTGGGATGACTTTACCAATCACACGGCTTGGGGCAACGCCGGCTTTCAGTTCTACAACATGACATTGGGCACTGGCAGCACTTTAAGCGAGCAGGTGGCGGACGCTACCGTCGGCAAAGTGAATGGCGTATTTTCCAACAGCCAGACCAACTACTGGAGTCCTCGCTTCGGCTTCGCCTGGGATCCCACCAAGACGGGCAAATGGAGCATCCGAGGCGGAATCGGCGTTTACCGTGACTGGGTCGCTCTCGGCCAAAGCGTGGATGAGATGCGCAACAACCCTCCAGGGCTTATCAGCCAGACTTTCCTAAGTAACTCGACCTACACTTCGTATGCTCCCATCGTAGGTCCCGCGACTCCCCTCGGCAACTATTTCACCTTGTCGAGCTCGGGCAGTTATCCCTTTAGTTTCGTCTTGCCGCCAATTACCCCCGGCAGCGTGAGTCCGGCTGGCGGACTCGTTGGCTCGACGCCAAACGTTACGGCTCTCGACCGGAACATGGTGCCACCTCTCGCCGTGAACTACGTCATCGGCGTGGAGCACCAGATTCCCTGGAAACTTGTGGTCGGGGCGAACTACTCTGGCTCACGTTCCTATGACGCGTTGACAGGTACGGATGTCAATCGCTTTGCCAGCGGTTTAGCTGACGGCACCCTCACCCGGTTGAATCCGAACTTTGGGGCCATCAACTACGTTACCAACAACAATCGTGCCACCTACAATGCCATGATCCTTTCACTTCGCGGGAATCCCACCAGTCATCTGAATTTCCAGGCGTCCTACACGCTCTCTCACGCCATGGACTTTCCCGAGGCCGGCACCCGGTTTGACCAGGATGGCGGCTTGGGTATTCCCGACCAAACTGCCTACTTCAATTACTTCGGAGACGCGAATTGGGATGTGCGTCACCGTTTCTCTCTCTCGGGCGTTTATACGCTGCCCGGATTCTCCAGCGGCTTTGCTAAAGTGCTGACAGCAGGGTGGTCCTTGAGCGGCGTCATCGTTGCCCAAACGGGCACCCCATTTTGGGTTGTTAACACGAGCCCCTCAGGGGATTACAATCATGACGGCAACAATTATGACATCCCCGACAGCCCCAGTTTCGGCTGCAATGTCTCTTACAACCGTTCGGCCTACAAGGCTGGCTTGTTTACCGCAGCCGATTTCCCGGTTCCCACGGCGGACACGGAAGGAACCGAACCGCGCAACTGCTACCGTAATCCCGGCATGTTCAACGTGGATGCGAGCGTGGCCAAGAACACTCACCTCAAGTGGCTGGGCGAAGCAGGCAATCTCCAATTGCGCTTCGACTTCCTGAACGTTTTCAACCACCCCAACCTTGGACCTGTCGATGGCAATATGGCTGACGGCACCTTCGGAAAGGTAACTTCCGCCCTGGGTGCCAGGCAGATTCAACTTATGGCCCGGATAGCTTTCTAACTTGCTGGCGGCGCCGGGAAATCACCCCCGGGGAGCGCGTTCTTCCCCTCTCCCGGCGCCCCTAGCGCATCGCCCGGACGGCGGCATCTCTCTGGATTCGGAGAGTCTAAGTCCGCCGATCTGGATTCAAGCAGGAATGTCCCATCTCGAATTTCGAGGAACGGGGCATTGTATTGTCAATTGACATGATGGCGAGGAATGTACTGAATTTAGAGACGTGATCGACGGCATGATCGCATAGGCGTTGCCCACGGCGGGAACAGAGGTTTCTGTTCTCATAGGAACAATGAACTTTGACCGGGAGACCAGAGAGCCGTGGGTTGGGATCGATGCATTCGCCACGCCACTCTCTGCAGATCCCACATTGAGCGAGCCCCAGAGGGACGCCGTTTGCTTGTCTTCCGGTAAGCCTCTTGACTTCGCATGAGTGCGGCTCACGGCCTCCCTTTGTTAGATCGCCAAGAGCACATCCAGTCTGCTTCAGTTTCTCCACAAAGGATTCAAGCCGCATTTCGCCTTCGACCAGTTCGTGCGTTTGGATAACGTACGCTATTTTTCGCACCTTTGAGGAGGAGTGGGTCTGGTTGGTAAAACTGGACTGCACCCTTGAAATGAGACAGCCGAGATGGGCACACTTTGCAGGGAAAGGACTGCAAAGTGAAGCGAAAGCGATACTAGGATCTGGCTATCCTGGTTCGAGTCCAGGCCTCCCAGCCAATCTCTTGGAATCAACTATATCCATCCCAAGACGAACAGTGATTCTCTAAGCCATCGTACTCGGGCCATGCGATTACTGCTTCAGGGAAGCCTGCACCTTGGCCCCATATTCCTTAGCCTTGGCCATGGCCGCAGACTCATCCACGGTAAGCAATTTCCCGTCCTTCAACAGCGTCTTTCCGCCTACCACAACGGTTTCCACCTCGCTGGCCTTCAGCGCGTAGACCACTTGCGAATAAACGTCGTACATGGGCACGGCATTAGGCACGTTCAAATTGAGCACCACCAGATCCGCCTTCTTTCCTGTTTCGAGCGAGCCAATTTCCTTTTCCATGTGTAGCGCGCGCGCTCCCTCAATCGTGGCCATTTCCAAAGCGCCCTTTGCTCCGAGCGCGCGGGGATCCACACGCGCCGTCTTCTGCAGCTTGGCGGCCAGGTCCATCTCTTCCATCATGTCCAGGTCGTTGTTGCTGCCTGCCGGGCCGTCCGTGCCGAGGCCCACGCGCATACCGGCGGCGCGTTCGTCCACCACCGGGGCCACGCCACTGGCCAGCATCATGTTGCTCGAAGGATTGTGGACGCAGCCGACCTGATGATCGGCCAAAATCTTCATATCCGCGTAGTCCACCCAGATGCAATGCGCCGCCAGAACGTCCGGTCCCAGGAAGCTGATGCGCTCCAGGTACTGCACGGGCGTGGCGCCGTTGTGCGCCAGGCTGTCCATTAATTCCTTTCTCATTTCCGCCACGTGAATCAGGATCGGAGCATGGTATTTTCGCGCCAGCGCCGCGGCATCCCGCAATGTCTTTTCGGAGCACGTATAAATGGAGTGGGGCGCCACGGCGGCATGAATGAGAGGATCACCCTGCCACTTCTTGATGAACTTTTCGCTGTACGCCGCCATCTCGGCTTCGCTCTTGTTGTCGGGGGCAGGGAAGTCGATCCAGGTTTCGCCAAGGAATCCGCGGAGTCCGGCCGCTTTTGTTTCCTCGGCAACGGCATCTTCAAAGTAGTACATGTCCGCAAACGTGGTCGTGCCGCTGCGAATCATCTCCGCCATCGCCAAGCGCGTGCCCCAGCGCACATAGTCTTCCGTGACGTTGCGCGCCTCGGCCGGGAAAATATATTTACGCAGCCAGTCATCCAGCGTGACATCGTCAATCAGGCCGCGCATCAGCACCATCGGCACATGTGTGTGCCCGTTGATGAATCCTGGCAGGATCAGCTTTCCCTTCGCGTCAATGATCTGTTTCGCGGTGTACATGTATTTGTCTTTGGCCGCAGGAGTCATTGGCTCAACCGCGACGATGGTGTCGCCTTGCACAACCACGATTCCGTTTTCGATGACATGACGCGGACCGTCCATTGTGACGACAGTGCCGCCCTCCACAACCAAATCCCAAAACGCGTCCTCCGCATACCCGCTCCCGCTCAGTTTCTGCCCAGAGTTCTTTTCTAACTGCCCAGCCGCTCCGCTGCAGAAAACCAACAGCATCAGATATAAGCAAGTCGCCTTGTTTCTCACTGCTTCCTCCGCATCGCGTGGATTTCTTTCGGCATCGGTTCCCTTACGGTAGTCTCTGACGACAATCGCCAAACGATCTCAACCCTTCCGCCCGCCAAAATTGTTAGCCCAGCTATAAATTCGATGAATCGAACGGCTTTGGAAACAGTGTGCGCATGGAGATGGTTTCTGTTTTGCCCTTCAAATTGGAAAGGATAACGGGCACATCCCCGCAAAATTCCCAGATCAGTTGGCGGCAGGCGCCGCAGGGTGGCGTCAGCGTGTCCGTGTCCGTCACCACGGCGATGGCATCGAAGCGCCGCTCCCCTTCGCTGATGGCCTTGAAAATTGCCACGCGTTCGGCGCAGATGGTCAATCCATAGGTGGCATTTTCCACATTACATCCGCCGAATATTTTTCCCGAGGGGGTATGGAGCGCCGCCCCCACCTTGAAATTGGAAAATTTTGCGTGGGCGTTTTCCCGGGCTTGTTTTGCAACAGAGATCAAAACGTCGTAGTCGGGCACGGTTCCCTCCAGAATCATTTTCCGTTAACCAGAATCATAGCGCGGAAGCGACGTCCGGAATCACGGCGCGCAGCAGCGCGATGAACTGGCCTTTCACGCGTTCCGCTGTTTGCAGAACTTCGTTGTGATCGAGCGGTTGATCGAGGATTCCAGCCGCCGCATTCGTTACGCAGGAAATTCCCAGCACGCGTATGCCGGAATGACGCGCTGCGATAACCTCCGGGACCGTGGACATCCCCACAAGATCGGCTCCGATGGTCTTCAGGTAGCGAATCTCCGCCGGAGTTTCGTAGCTCGGCCCGGCCAGCGCGGCATAGACGCCCTCGCCCAGTGCGATGCCGAGCCGGCGGCCTTCGGCAAGCGTCAGTTCCCGAAATCGCTTGTCATAGGCCCTGCTCATGTCCGGGAAGCGTGCGCCGAAATTCTCGTCGTTGGGGCCAGAGAGTGGGTTTACGCCCTGCAGATTGATGTGATCAGAAAGGACCACGAGCCGCCCTTGCGTGAATTCCTTTTTGATCCCACCCGCGGCATTCGTGAGAATTACCGCCTTTACGCCCATCCCGGCGAAAACGCGGATGGGGAAAGCGACATCCTTCACGGAGTAGCCTTCATAAAGGTGCACGCGACCCTGCATTGCGGCAACCTCGATGCCGTCCACCTTGCCAATCACCAACTGGCCCGCGTGGCCGATGGCCGTCGAGCGCGGGAAATTGGGAATCTTCGCGTAAGGAATCCGCACTGCGCTGGCGAACTCGTCCGCAAACGCGCCTAATCCGGAGCCCAGCACCACTGCGATTTTCGGCCGTAGCTTTGTTTGCTTCAGCAGGAATCGTGCCGCTGCTTCCGCGCGAATAAATTCTTCTCCGGGCTTGGCGGTTTTCCCCTTACTCAGAAGGCTCATGTGAGGATTCCCACGATGCAGGCAGACATGAGGTTGGCCATCGTTCCAGCGAGCATGGCGCGAATCCCGAATCTCGCCAACTGCCCGCGCTGTTCCGGCGCAAGCGCGCCAATCCCGCCGATCTGGATGCCGATGGAGCTGAAGTTGGCAAAGCCGCAAAGCGCAAAGGTCGCAATGGTAAAGGACCGCGGATCGAGCGAACCTCTCATTTGGCCAAGCTTTGCGAAGGCCACCACCTCATTGATGGTCATGCGCGTTCCCAGGAGATAGCCGATCTGGGGCGCATCTTTCCAGGGCACCCCAACGAGCCATGCGACCGGCGCAAAAATCCACCCGAAGAACTGCCCCAGGCTCGAGGGGAACCACGGAAAATGATGGACTGCCAGCCAGCCGTGCGCGCCTCCGATCAGGAAATCCACCAGCGCCAGCAACGCGATGAACGAGATCAGCATGGCGCCAACGTTAATCGCCAATTGCAGGCCGTCCGACGTGCCGCGAGAGATCGCGCCGAGAAAATTGGCTTCCTTCTCCATCTCGGGCATCTGCACGCGCCCGCCGGTGAGCGGCTGCTCCGTTTCCGGCACCAGCATTTTTGCCATCAGGAGCGTGCCCGGCGCGGTCATGATCACGGCGGTCAACAAGTGTTTTGCCTCCACGCCGGAAGCGATGTACGCCGCCATGATTCCGCCGGACACATGCGCCATGCCGCAGGTCATCACGCACATCAGTTCGGATTTCGTCAGCTTGTTCAGGAAGGGGCGTATGGTGAGCGGAGCCTCCGTCTGTCCCATAAAAATACTGGCGGCGATATCCAGCGACTCCGCGCCGCTGGCCCCCATAACCCGGGTCATCACCCAGGCAAAGGCGCGAATGAAGACCTGCATCACGCCAATGTGATAAAGAAACGCAAAGACGGCCGCAATGAAGATAATCGCGGGCAGCACCTGAAACGCGAAGATAAAACCGAACGAGGAAGTTTTCATGCCCAGGCCGCCGAAAACGAACGTGGATCCGGCGAAGGCGAAACTCAGCAGTTTGTTTACCGCGTCACCTAAGTACTGAAAGATGGCGCGGCCCACTGCAAATTTCAGCACAAACACGCCAAAGACAAGCTGGAGGCCCAGTCCCCATAGCACAGTTTTCAACCGGATGGCCTTGCGCGCCGTGCTGAAAAGATATGCCAGGCCAAGCAGGAACATCATGCCAAGCACTCCCGCGAATCTTTCCATTCTGTCTCCTTATGCGCTGAACCCCAGAAACTTAAACAGCAAACTTACGATCCGCCGAGAATTCTGCGGATCAGCGGGCGAGGAGCCGGAGCGGTCTCCCCAATCTCGAAGCTGGAGGCGATCATTTCCGTGGCTTCCGCGAGTTTCGTCTGCGAATTGTAGTGGATTGTGACCAGTTTTTCTCCAGCCGCCACGCGATCGCCGATGCGCTTGTGGAATTCCAGGCCGACGCCATGATCGATGGCATCTTCCTTCTTTTCGCGGCCGCCACCCAGCATGGCCAGCGCGATCCCGAATTGCAGGCAATCCGTGTCGCGGATGTATCCGTGCTTCGGGCTCGATATCTCCGCGCGATTTCGCGCCAGGGGAAGCAGGGAAGTGTCATCCACAACGCGAGCATCGCCGCCTTGCAGTTTGATTCCCTGGCGAAATTTTTCCAAGGCTTGCCCGGTGGCGATCATCTTCTCCGCAAGAGCGCGCCCGTCATCGACGGAGGCCGTGCGTTCGCCGAGGTAGAACATCCAGGCGGAGAGCTCCAGGCTGAGTTCGTGCAAATCGCTCGGGCCATTTCCCTTCAGTACATCAATCGATTCGATCACTTCGTGAGAATGACCTGCCATGCGCCCAAGCGGTTGCTCCATGTCGGTAATCAGCGCCACCGCTTTCTTGCCCATGCGTTGCGCGGTCTCCACCATCACTTCGGCAAGATGCACCGCGTCTTCTTCCCTGGGCATGAAGGCGCCCGATCCGGTCTTCACGTCCAGCACGAGCGCGTCAATGCCTTCGGCGAGTTTCTTGCTCATGATGGAAGCGCAGATGAGGCCAACATTTTCGACCGTGGAAGTGACGTCTCGGAGAGCGTAGATTTTCTTGTCAGCCGGAGCAATCTCCGCCGTCTGCCCGATGAGCGCCATGCCGCACTCGCGCAGCACGCGGCGAAATTCGCCTAGACTGAGCGCCGTGTTGAATCCCGGAATCGCTTCCAGTTTGTCCAGCGTCCCGCCGGTGTGGCCCAGCCCGCGGCCGCTGATCATCGGGACCGTGAGGCCGCCGGCCGCCACAATCGGGGCCACAATCAAGGAGGTCTTGTCGCCCACGCCGCCGGTGGAGTGCTTGTCCACCTTTTTGCCGGGAATGTCCGCGTGACTCACCACTTCACCGGAATACAGCATCACTTCCGTCAGGGCGGCCAACTCCGCACGGTTTAAGCCGCGAATCCATGCGGCCATCAGCCATGCGGCCATCTGATAGTCGGGGATGTCGCCTTTGGTGTAGCCGGAAATGAGGAACTGAATTTCTTCGAGGGTGTGTTCCCCGGAATCGCGTTTTTTTCGAATGAGGTCGACGGCGCGCATGCTGATGTAAAGGAAGTGCGAGCCTAACATCCGCGGAAATGGCCGTCAACGCGCTTGCCAACAAGGGAAGTTGGGATTTCTCATGAAATGCAACTTGTCTGTTCATCGGGCTCAGCAAAGCATTGTCATCCTGAGGCGATCCGATGAGGGTCGCCGAAGGACCTCAGGGCCGGAATCGTGAACGGGGCGCAAATTGAGATCCTTCGGAGCGCAAACGACGCACCCCTCAGGATGACATTGGGTGCTGCGTTTGAGTAACCGGGAAAATGTTCCTTTGAAAACTCCAGGATGCTGCCGTCAGTTTGCGCATCCCCGCGTTTCCCGGCGCACTTGCTCATTTCCGGCCGCTGGTATATTTTTCCGCGTGTTGCTGCAACAGGAGAACGAATGTCGCGAAAGCCGCGGATTGCCGTCGTCGGCAGTGCCAATGTTGATCTAACCACATTCAGTGATACGTTTCCGCGCCCTGGCGAAACCCTGTTCGGGAAGAGTTTCCATCTGGGCTTTGGCGGCAAGGGCGCGAATCAAGCGGTCGCCGCGCGCCTTTGCGGTGCGGACGTTGTGATGGTCGCCAACGTAGGCAACGACCTCTTTGGCCAGGCCACCGTGGACAATTTCACGAACATCGGTATCGATGCCTCTCGCGTGCGGATTGTTGACGGAGTTTCCAGCGGCGTTGCGCCCATTTTTGTCGAACCCAACGGCCAGAACCGCATCATTGTCGTGAAAGGCGCGAACGACACGTTGCAGCCCGCCGATGTGGACGCAGCCGCGGCCGCCCTGCGCGGCGTGGACACGATTGTGCTGCAATTTGAAATCCCGCTCGACACTGTCGCGTACACCGTGCAATTTGCGCGCAAGCATGGCATCCGCTGCATCGTCAATCCCGCCCCCGCACAACCCATCCGGGCGGACAGTCTCTGTGGGGCAGACTATTTCGTGCCTAATGAAAGCGAAGCCGAGTTGATCACCGGTCTGCCGGTACACTGCACCGATGACGCGAGAAAATGCGCCACCGCACTTCTTCAACTGGGCTTCCGCCGCGTTATTCTCACGCTGGGCGCGCGCGGATCGCTCCTGGCCACTGCGGAGGCCAGCGAACTTCTGCCGCCTTTTCCCGTGACGCCGACAGACACGACCGGCGCGGGCGACGCCTTCATCGGCAGCTTCGCTGTCTTTCTCGCCGAGGGTCTGCCGGAAAAAGACGCACTAACAAGGGCCAGCCTCTACGCCGCTCTTTCCACGATGCGCGTCGGCACACAGACTTCCTTCCACACTCGCGTAGAGTTCGAAGCAGAATGGACACGTCGCAACGGAAGACCGTAGTGGTTTGCGAATAGCACACACGCCGGATGTCGTTTCGGCGTGAACTCAGTCAAGGGTAATGCAATCCGGCAAGAAAGAACAGGCTGCGCCTGCGCGCGAAGCGATTGTCTTGCCCATGCGTGTATTAAATGCCTCTCATTTTATTTTTCGATACTAGCAGGTCGCCTGGTTGTTCAGGGCAGTCTCCCGTTTTTCATAGTCACCTTATTCTCCAAAATGTTTTGCAATTTCTTCCACAAGCTGCATTTTGTAAACGTCACTTTTAACTTGACACTTTCCCGAACGGAACACTAACCTACGTCAACTTTTGATTATTGGGGTGAACACTCTGAAAAGCGTCTCGTCCAAAAATCCTCCACTCAAGGAAGCGGGGGATAATACCGCTTTTCCCGATCTTGCCGAGTGTATCTCCAGGTTTACCTTCAAGCACTTAGCTGAAAGCGTTCGAGCCTTCCTCCAGCCGATGTTTCCCAGGACGGTCTGGGTCATTGGTTTGAGCCTCTCGACCGCCTGGAGAATGACGGCCGCTTCGCGTAGAGTGATCAAGGTCGAGCCGAATACCAGGTTTGCGCGAACGTGGACGAGGATAAGTTCTTGCATCTATTTGTATCTCGAATCAAGGGGAAGCAGTTCTGCTTTGAGTCTGGACGTTTGTGGTAACCGGGGTGCCGAAAGGAGTCTTGCTTATGAGGGGTAGATTGTTTTTTTCGTTGATCGCGTGTTTCGCCGTTCTGTGTTTTTCTCCGGCTTCACGTGGCCAGGCAACGGGCAGTTTTTCCGGGGCCGTCTTGGATACTTCGGGCGGCGCAATCTCCGGCGCCACCGTCACGGCCACTTCGCAGGGCACCGGTGTCTCGCGCCAGACAAAAACCGATGATGCCGGCCACTACCTTTTCCCCTTGCTCCCGATAGGTAACTATACTGTGCGCGCGGAATTCCAGGGCTTCCGCACCGGCGAAACAAAAGACCTGAGGCTTCAGGTTGACGAGGGCCGTGAAGTGGATTTCACCCTCTCGCCCTCCACGGTCTCTTCCCAAATCGAAGTCTCCGCCGCCGCCGTTGCCGTTGAGACTACCAACCCCTCTCTCGGGCAGGTTATCACCTCAGAGCAGGTGACGCAGCTGCCCCTGAACGGGCGCGATTTCGTGCAACTCGCTACGCTTACTCCTGGCACCACCCAGGAAACCAATAACAACAGCTTTTTCAACGGCGCCCCGAGCAGTGAAGTTTCCGCTCGCGGATCCTTCTCTCTCTCTGTCGGCGGTTCCCGCGCCAATAGCACGGATTGGCTTTTGGACGGCAATGACAATAACGAGCTGACTGCCGGCGGGATCGCCATTCTCTCTTCCATCGACTCCATTCAGGAGTTTAAGGTTCTCACGTACAACTACTCCGCGGAATACGGAACTCGCGGGGGACCCACGGTTCTGGTCACCACGAAATCGGGAGGAAACGATTTTCACGGCTCCCTGTTTGAATTTCTGCGTAATACCTCTCTGGACGCCAAGAGCTATTTCGCCATCCTGCCGGAAAAGTTCAATCTGAATCAGTTCGGCGGCTCCCTCGGCGGGCCCATTCGCAAGAACAAGACCTTCTTCTTCATTGATGGCGAACAAAAGTATCAGCGCAAGGGCATTACCTTCACGGGCTTGGTTCCCAGCGCTGCGATGCTCAATGGTGATTTCTCCAAGGATGCTCTGGGCAATGTGCGCCCCGTCGGCACCTCGACGCCTGACCCCGTTACTTTCCTGAGGGCCCTCGTCAATCCCAACATTCCCAATGTTCCAGAGGGACCCAGTATCTATTTTCAGTGCGATGGCAGCGGCAATCCTATGCCAGTGAATGCGAATGGAAGCCAAGCAGCCGGGACGCCCTGTAACAAGATCCCGGGACCCGGCATCACGGGGAACCAGCTCGCGAACGGCCTGTTCAATCCGATCGCGGTGAAAATGCTCGCTCTTTTCCCGACTCCGAACGTCACGGGCAACGATTCCTACAACTACGTCAATGAACCGATCCGTGATCTGAACGAAACCAAATTTGACGTTCGCTTGGATCACAACTTTACCGTCGCGGACACTGTATTTGCCCGCTTCAGCTACGACCAGGCCTTCTCTGCTGTTCCCGGTGGCTCCAACCCGCCGAGCTTTGCCGAGGCCAATCCCTTCGGCAGCTCTCAGGGAATCATCAACCACGGCAGGAACATCGCCCTCTCCGAGACGCACATTTTTTCGCCCACGACCGTCAACCAGGTCAGCGGTGGTTATAATCGCATTTTCGATTACATCACTTCGCAGGGTTATAGGAGTTGCCAATCCCAAATATTCCAGATTCCCGGCGCGAATCTCAACTGCAACGCCAGCAACGACTGTGTTGCGCCTTTTATCAGTTGCGGATTGACTTCCACCCAGTTTGACGGCGGCTACTGGTCCCTCGGCGACCGCGGCTTCGCGCCGTTCATCGGCGGCACCAACGTCTTTTCCATCAGCGACACGCTGGACCTGATTCGCGGCAGGCACGACATCAAGGTGGGCATGGGCATCCGCGCCAATCAGTTGAACACACAAACGGAAGGTTTCCAGGATGGCTATTGGATCATAACCGGTCTCTGGACCAACGATGCCGTGGCGGACTTCCTGCTCGGCCTGCCAAGCCTTGCGATTCACGATCAAACTTTCGGCGGCACCACCACCGGCCGCCGCTGGAAGATCTTCCGCCCGTTTGTTCAGGACGATTGGCGGATCACCCGCAGTCTTACTCTGAATCTGGGCTTCGCCTGGAATTTGACGACCCCAACCTCCGAAGTGGACAACCGCCAAGCGGACTTCAATCCTGCCACGGGAGAGTTCCTGACTCCCGGCGTAAACGCGGGCAAGTGGGCGGGCATTCAATTCGACAAAACCGCGCTCGAGCCCCGCATCGGGCTGGCCTGGAAGCCTTTTGGCAAGGACAACACCGCAATTCGCGCTGGTTATGCCATCTTCCATGACTCTTCGTGGAATCAGGGCTCGCAAGGCTTGTGGCAGAATCCGTCAACCTATGCGGAATCCGACGCCTTCGCCTTCGGAGGTAATTGCACATTTGCCACGGCCCTATGCGCCCAGGCGCCCTATAACCAACCTCCCTATACCTTGCCTCCCTATAACCTGGCCCCCACGGCGTTCAGCCTGTCCGATGGTTTCCAGACCTTTAGTGCTCCGCCACCGCAGGCAGATTTCACGGGGACGATTATTGCTCAGAACACCAACTTCAAGCTGGGCACCGTCCAGCAGTTCAACATCAACGTGGAGCGCCAGTTGCCTGGTCAGATTGTTCTCACCGCTGGTTATGCTGGGTCGCGCAGCGACCACATCCTGTTCTATGGAAATAACCTGAACGTCAGCACTCCCTTGGCTTGCGGGACCCCCGGGTACACGCTGGGGTGCGGACCAGGCGGAGCCTTCGTCCAGGCGCCCTATTACGGTACAGGATTCCAGTATTCCACCATTGCCAATGCAACCGATCAGGGCAATGCTCACTACAACGGTTTGCAGATTAAGGCGGAGACGAAAGGCTCCCACTACGGCATCTACGCTCTAATCAGCTATACCTACTCCCGCACTTACGATAACGGCCTAACCGACGGCTTGGGGAGTTCCATCGGAGCTACCTACTATCCGTTGACCGGCTGGCAAAAACTCGATTGGGCACTTTCCCAGATCAACCTGAACAACAACTTTTCCGCCAGCATCATCTACGACCTGCCCTTCGGCAAGGGGAAGCAATTTGGCCACGACTGGAACGGTCCCGTCAATGCGATCCTCGGGAACTGGCAGTTCACCCTCATTGAGAAAGTCACCTCTGGATTCCCTGTCTTTGTCGTGAACAGCGATAACACCACTGGCGTAAACTTCGAAAATAACGGAAACAGTTACAACCGTCCGGACCTGGTTGGCGATCCCAACAAGGGAGGGGCTGTAGCCTCCAATCCCGGTTGCACGGCCCCCGCGCAAGTGCATACGGTTGCGAATTGGTTCAATCCTTGCGCCTTTGCCTTCCCAGCTGCCGGCGAACTCGGCAACGCCTCGCGAACCCCGGTTAACGGTCCGGGCTTTGTCAACTCAGACTTCTCCGCCATCAAGCAGTTCATTCTCCCCTGGGAGCACGTGGGTCTGAATTTCCGGGCGGAGTTCTTCAACCTGTTCAATCATCCCCAATTCGCTCTCCCGGTTCCGGGATCGGGGTATGCTGACATCGCATCTGGCTCGGGTTTTGGCGCGGTTTCGTCTTCCGTCAACAACCCGCGCGTCCTGCAATTCGGACTCAAGCTGACCTTCTAGCCTACTGCACGGCTAGAGACGTTGCGAAAGAACCTCGAAATTGTCATTCCGAGCCCCGTTCATTTTTTGAACGGGGTTCGCAATCCGCTTCTTTCTCGCTTCTTTGTGAAAAGCAGATCCCTCGCGGCGCTCGGGATGACAATGTAGTGTCCGTTTCTGCGTGCTGTTGAGTTCAATCGCTGCGCAGAGCCGGCCCATCGCTTTGCCCTTGTGCCGGCCACTTTATGTCGACCCGAATAGACGCGGCAGAGTTTAATTCAATGACTGCAAATCGCACATCCTTCCGATGCTTCCTCAGCTTGCTTTGCTTGTTCGCCGTTTCGGCGCTCTGCACCTCCGCGCAGACGCGCCGCAAGGTCATCATCGATCAGGACGCCGCCGGCCCGGGCGGCACGGACATGCAGGCAATCCTCTCCCTGATCAACTCGCCCGAAACGGATGTCTTGGGAATCACCGTGCTCACCGGGGACGCCTGGCGCGATGAAGAAGTGCTCCACACTTTGCGCCTGATGGAGATCATCGGCCGCACGGACATCCCGGTTGTGCCTGGCGCCGTCTTCCCCCTGGTGAACAGCAGGGAATACATCGCCGCGTGGGAAACGCTGCACGGAAAGATCGTGTATCAAGGCGCTTGGAATTTCGCTAAAGGCTATCCAGTGCACGGCCCGTACGACATTCCGGCGATGCTTGAAGGAAAGCCCGCGATTCAGGCGGCCCAGGAAGATGCCGCTCATTTCCTGGTCCGCATGGTAAAGCAATACCCGCACGAGGTGACGATCTACGCGGCGGGTCCCATGACCGATCTGGCCACGGCCATTGCGCTCGATCCGAAATTCCCCGAGTTGAGCAAAGAGCTGATCCTCATGGCCGGAAGCATCAATCCGCAAACCGACGATCCTGAGTTTTCAGTGACCCCGGCCCGCGAGTTTAATTTCTGGATGGACCCGGAAGCGTCGCACGTCGTGCTGCACGCGCATTGGCCGCGCATCGCGCTCACCACGGTGGACATCTCCGTGAAGACGCGCATGGAAAAAGACTTGATCGAGCAGGTGCGCAAGAGCACCACGCCCGCCGCGCAATACGTCGCCAAATATGCCGAAGCCAATTATTTGTGGGATGAACTGGCGGCGGTCGCCTGGCTCGATCCATCCATCATCACGAAGTGGAAGAAACTCTACATTGATGTTGACGTGGATCATGGCGCGGGTTACGGAAACACGCTGGCATGGGCGCCGGGACTCCAGCCGGGAATGGGCGAAGCCCTCGTGGAAGTGCAGGACGCCCTGGATAAGCAGAAATTCTACAAGGAATATGTCGAGTTGTTGTCGCGGCCCACGCCCGGCGCGAAAAACCCAGCGGACAATTAGTATCGCGTCACATAGGGTTCGTTTCTCTTTCTTCAGGAGGCCGGAGCTTCAGCCCCGGCGTAAAGCATTTTCAAGCACCGGGCTTTAGCCCCTGAAGCGCATGCGCAGTAAGCGTCATTCCGGGCCAAATGGGTGTAAAATCCGCCTACAACTGGCTCAGGACGAATTGACGCGAAGCGCTCGCACAATCTTTTCAAGCCCACGATCCGAGTCAGCGTGAATGACATAGCCGAAAATGGACGAGAGGTAGGATGAGCGAAGACAAGCCGATGCGCCTCGAGATCAGGGACCGCAGGGGAAATCCGCTCGACACCGGCCCCGCGCGGGCCGCGATCGCCGTGTTGAATGGACGCCCGCTTGCGCCTAACCGCGGGACTTCGCTGAATCTGGATTGGCTGGAGCAGGTTCGCGTGAACACCAGCGCGGTCGAGCGCCGCGCGGCCACTTTGGTAACTCGCCGCACCGTGAAAAAGGACTGGCAAATCGCCTGGATGCTCCGCGCCATCACCTGCATGGACCTTACCACCTTGAGCGGCGACGACACCGAGGAGCGCGTCCGGCGTCTTTGCGCCAAGGCGCGGCAACCGATCCAGCGGGAAATCGTGGAGAAGCTGGGGATCGAGTCCCTGAACATTCACGTCGGCGCCGTCTGCGTGTATCACCATTTCGTCGAGACGGCAAAGAGCGCGCTGGAGGGAGCGAAAATTCCCGTGGCTGCGGTATCCGCGGGATTTCCGGCCGGGCTATCCCCGCTGGAGGAGCGCATCAATGAGATTCGCCGCTCGGTCGAGTCCGGCGCCGATGAGATTGACGTGGTGATTACGCGCGCGCATGCTTTCGGCGGTGAGTGGCAGAAGCTGTACGACGAAATTGTCGCGTTCAAGGATGCGTGCGGGCCGGCGCATCTCAAGGTGATTCTCGGAACGGGTGATCTATTGACTTTGCGCAATGTCGCTCGCGCCAGCCTCGTGGCGATGATGGCGGGTGCGGACTTCATCAAGACCTCAACGGGGAAAGAAAGCGTGAATGCCACACCGCCCGTCGGCTTGGTGATGACCAGGGCCATTCGCGAATACGCGGAAGAAACGGGCATGGCGGTGGGATTCAAGCCGGCCGGCGGAATTCGCACAGCAAAACAATCCGTGGAGTGGCTCTCCCTTATGAAAGAGGAGCTGGGCCATTCCTGGCTGGAGCCGCAGCTTTTCCGGATTGGCGCCAGCGGGATGCTGGGCGATATCGAACGTCAGTTGGAATTTCATGCGACCGGGAGATATTCGGCGGAGTATCGCCACCCGATGGCGTGACAACGAAAGAAACCAGGACGAACGCAATTTCCTGGAAAATGGAGGAGCGATGCCAAACAAACCTAGTGCTAGAGATGCGCAAGTGATACTTCAACTTTATGACCTGCGGCGGGAACCCGAAATGCGAAAGGCGCGCAACTGGTGGATGGCAGAGTTCTGGCCAGCCAGCGCGGATGATTTCTTGAAGGTGGCCTGGGCCATGGGCACGCAAGAAAACAACTGGCTGCGCCAGGTGGGAGGTTACTGGGGAATTGCCGCTTCGCTGGTGCTGCAAGGGGCGGTCAGTGAAGATCTATTCCTGCGGCCCGCGTTCAGCGGAGAGATGTTTGTGATGTTTGGGAAGGTGCACCCGTTCCTGAAGGAACTCCGGGAAAAGCTTGGCGATCCGGAAGCGTTCTTGGATATCGAGAAGGTGATTACGAATACGAAGTGGGGCCGGGAGCGGCTGAAATTCGTACTGAAGCGGCTGGAAACAATGCGCCAGAGGATGGCGAACAAGGCCTGAGCCGCGCCAGCACACTCGTATGAAAATTCGACCACAGAGGGCACAGAGAAGAAATGAGCGTGATTGAAAAATTCAAAACGATGGAATATGGGCCGGCCCCGGAAGATCCCAGAGAATCCCTGCAATGGCTCGACCGGCATCATCGGCGCTTCGGCCATTTCATCGGCGGAGCTTGGATGCTTCCAGCCGAAGGAAGCTACTTCGAGACCAGCGACCCTTCCACAGGAGAGAAGATCGCCGATGTAGCCCAAGGTAGCGCTACGGACATCGCTGCAGCAGTGAAGGCCGCGCGCAAAGCTCTGCCGGGCTGGCAAAAGCTTTCCGGACACGAGCGGGCGCGCTATCTCTACGCGGTGGCGCGTCATGTGCAAAAACACGCGCGGCGCCTGGCCGTGCTCGAAACCATCGACAACGGCAAACCCATCCGCGAGAGCCGCGACATCGATATTCCGTTGGTGGCGCGGCATTTCTATTACCACGCCGGCTGGGCGCAGCTTTGGGAAGAGGAGTTCCCGGGATACACACCCAGTGGCGTCATCGGCCAGATTATCCCCTGGAATTTTCCGCTGCTGATGCTGGCATGGAAAATTGCGCCCGCGCTGGCGACCGGAAACACCGTGGTGTTGAAGCCTGCCGAATACACTCCGCTTACAGCGCTGGCCTTTGCGGAGATCTGCACGGAAATCGGCTTGCCTCCCGGAGTGGTGAATATCGTCACCGGAGATGGCCAGACGGGCGAAGCGCTGGTGAGTCATCCGGACGTAAACAAGATTGCCTTCACGGGCTCGACGGAAGTGGGCCGGGCGATCCGCAGGGCGACCGCCAATTCGCACAAGCGCGTGTCGTTGGAGCTGGGAGGGAAGTCACCCTTCATCATTTTTGAAGACGCCGATGTGGATAGCGCCGTGGAAGGCCTGGTGGACGGCATCTGGCTCAATCAAGGGCAGGTCTGCTGCGCGGGCTCGCGGCTGCTGATGCAGGAAAGCATTGCGGAAAGGCTCACGCGAAAATTGCAAGCGCGGATGAGTTCGCTGCGCGTGGGAGCGCCCCTGGACAAGGCGATTGACATTGGCGCAATCGTAGCGCGGGTGCAATGGGAACGTATTGATCGTCTGGTGAAACAAGGAGTGGCGGAAGGCGCCACGTGCTGGCAGCCGGAAGTGGTAATGCCTTCGCGCGGCCTCTATTACAAACCGACGCTCCTGAGCAACGTTCATCCCACATCCATGGTGGCGCAACAGGAGATCTTTGGGCCGGTGCTCGCGGCGATGACATTCCGCACGCCGCGGGAAGCCGTGGAATTGGCCAACAACACGGTCTATGGACTTGCCGCGAGTGTGTGGAGTGAAAGTGTCCACGTGGCCCTGCACGTCGCCGCGCAGCTCAAGGCTGGCGTCGTGTGGGTGAACAGCACGAATTTGTTCGACGCGGCTTGCGGATTCGGCGGCTACCGGGAAAGCGGCTATGGCCGGGAGGGTGGCCGGGAAGGCCTGCTGGAGTACCTCGAGCCGGAGTGGTTCCGCAAAGCGCCGCCGATTCGCGCGAAAGCGGCGGCAAAGGGCGGCAAAACCGAGGTGGCCAACCCGGCGATCGACCGCACGGTGAAACTGTTTATTGGCGGTAAGCAGGTGCGGCCGGATTCGGGCTACGCGGTGGAGGTTCGCGGCAAGAATGGTGAGTTGCTCGGGGAATCGCCGCTGGGCAATCGCAAGGACATTCGCAACGCCGTGGAAGCTGCGCGCAAAGCAGAAACCTGGGCCAGAACGACGGCACACAACCGCGCGCAGGTGCTCTACTACCTGGCAGAAAACCTTTCGCAGCGCGGGAAAGAAATTACCGGCCGGCTTGCCGCAGCCGTGGGCAAGAAGCAGGCCGCGGATGAAGTGCGCATCAGCATCGAGCGGCTGTTCGCGTACGCAGCGTGGGCGGACAAGTACGAGGGCGCGGTGCACAACCCTCCGTTTCGCAACGTCGCCATCGCCATGAATGAACCGCTGGGCACGGTGGGTGTGATTTGTCCTACCCAGGCCCCTTTGCTGGGATTTTTCTCGCTGGTGCTGCCGCTGCTCAGCGCGGGAAACACCGTGGTTGCCGTGCCGTCGGAATCCTACCCACTGATCGCGGGAGATTTGTACCAGGTTTTTGAAACCAGCGATCTGCCGGCCGGCGCGGTGAATCTCGTGACCGGGCGCACGGCGGAGTTGCTAAAGGTCATGGCGGAACACGATGGCCTGGACGCCATCTGGTGTTATGGAGACGCCCAGATGTGTGCGGCGGCGAAGGCACTTTCCGTCGGTAACCTGAAGCAGGTCTGGAGCAATGAAGGCCGGGAATTAAACTTCTTCGGCCGCGGGCAAGGAGAAGGCCGCTGGTACCTTGAGCATGCCTATCAAGTGAAGAATATCTGGGTCCCCTACGGCGAATGATGGGCACGTAGTGTATATACCCTTCAGGGTGGAATTTGCCCCGCTTCGTTCACCACCGATTCCTCACTTGGACGCTTACCCTAACCCGGTTTTTTCACAAACTACGATTCATCCGATGTCCACGTTCAGCAAGCCATGCTCATCCTGAGGCGATCCGATGAGGTCCGGTGTCAGGACTCCGGTGGAGTCCACCGGACTCCCAAAACCGGAGATCGCCGAAGGACCTCAATCAAAATTGTGCACGGGGTGTCAGTTGAGATCTTTCGGCGCGCCACGACCAGCTCGGGATAAACGCCCGACGCGCCCCTCAAGACGGCAGGGCGTTGCGCAATTTGGATAAAATCAAAATAGTATCTCGTGAGAAAGGCCGGCTAAGGGTCTTCCCAGGGAATTTATCGTGTTGATGTGTAATATCCATAGCCATTTGCGCTCATAGAGACGGCCTGCGGCAGCCACCAAACCTTCCGCCATTTGCGCGAGCGAGACATTTGATAGCCAAGCCAATTGACCCCTGTTGCCAATGCAAAGCCGCAGGCGTAATAGGCTGGCGCCGGCAATTTCACGAAGGGCCTCGCGATTGGATCCGCTTCGGGATTTCCCAAATAAAACGCCGGGTATTTCTTTTTAAACTGCACGGCGTCAGCGGTCGCGTGCATGTCGAGTGCGGCCGCAGTGTAGGTGAGTGCGCTCAAGGACAACCACAGTCTTTTTGGAACCTGCAACCTAACCTCTTTTTTTACCGGTTTGGGGTCTTCCACCAATTTCTGGGCTTGTGCCCCAATGCCTGTGCTCATGGCTAAAAACATTAGAAGAGCAATCTTGCGCCGGACCCTCATTACACACTCCGAGGATTGATTCTTTTGGAGCCGTCAGAGGGAAGGTCTGATTGGCGAACGTCGCGGGAGGAGAGAGGTCTTTCCCCCGAAGAGCGCGACGACAGGGCCACGTGCAGCTTGGATACCAATCCCGGAGTTAGCGAGAAGCTTTCTAACAAATATTTGAATCTTCCACCCCGCCGGAATCGAGCAAAGCGCGACGGGGCAACAGGTGCCTTAAAGTAAAGCTTTCCCCTTGCCAATGATCGGTAACACCTCCGTTAGAAATGGCTTGAATCCATTTCGGAGACAGTTTCAAGGCGAGCAAATCCATCGTTCCGGGCAGACTTGGGATTCGATTCACCTGAGAAACATAGGTTTAGGAAAGGCGATGCGCTTGACTGCTGTGGGGGAGATGGAGTTTCTCTTTCTCGCGCGTGCCAAAAAGGAAACGAATTCCCATCTTGATGACGAGTTATCCGATCAGCCTGGAATGTCCTTATCAGTTCGTTCGATGGAAACTTTTCCGGCGGGCAGTTCGATCGCCAGCCCCGATGCCAAGTGCACGAGTTCTTCTCTCACTTCCGCGAGACATGTTTCTGGACAAGGCAGTACCCGAAGGTTGGCAAGCTTGCCTGCAATGTATTCGGTTATGAGAGTTCCGAAACCTTGAGGATAATGTGGCTTCAGGCCATGGCTTCAGCGGTCCAAGCAACGGCCGAAGCCATCCCCTTCGGATTTGGTTGTGCCGGGCATCCGCGAAGGACGCCCGGCGGGGATTTACTGCACGCTGTTGATGACGCCCACGCCGGTTGTTCCACTGGCCCCGGTCCCGGTCGTGAACGGCGAGCCGGCTACTGGAGTCAGGGTTACGGCGCCACCCGAAACAGCCACGGTGTAAACCGCAACGCCGCTAGGAGGCGTCGAGTTCGCCGCACCAACCAAGGCCACAAAGAGATACTTACCCGTTGGGTCGATGGTCACTTGGCCCGCGGCGGACGGCAGGGTCACCGCCGTCCCCGCAGTGAGGGTCGGCGTCGCGGGGTCGTAGGTGAAGAGGAACGGTGTGATCGTCTTTGCCGTGGCGTCGGTGACCACCACGAAGCGGTCGAGCGGATCGAACGCGATCGCGACAGGCAGCATCGCCCCGGGGATGCTGGTGCCCGAACCAATTTCGGCCAGCGCCCCGTCAGTTCCACCCCCCGCCGGAGAGATCGAGTACATATGGATTTTATTTGCAACAGAATCCACCGCCAGCAAGTACTGGCCGGAAGCGTCCACTGCCCCCATGGTCCAGTTTGTTCCAGGAAATGCGTTAAGTGTGCCTGGGGAGTAGAGCGTGCCATTATTCCCCAGCTCAATCGCCGTCACGGAACCGTTGGACGCCAGGGCGAAAACGAAGTTGGCCTGCGGATCGCTGACCAGCGCCTGAAGACCCGTCAGCGCGGGCTGCCCGGTCGCCGGGGCTGTCGACGTCAACGCCAGGCTATTCGTCGTGGGATTGTACGCGTAGCTGTGCACCAGTGCATTCGTTGTGTCGGCCACATACGCGAAGAGGCCGGAAGGATCGGCAATCACAGTGCCCGCAGCGCCCGCGGGCGTCAGACTGTATGGCGAACCCGCTAAGGCCGCGATAGCCGGGGTGTTTGCTGCGTTAAAGCCATATCCAGCAAGTTGCTTGCCGGAAGCACTTCCCGTAAAGAAAAGGCTGCCCGTCACGCTGGAACCAATCTGGGAGTTGCCGGCAACGCCCGCGTACGGAGCGTTCGCGTCCGCTGTAAGCACGCCGCTGGCAGCGGTGAACGCGGAGATGTCTCCCGTCGTCTTGTTGGCAGTTACGACTTCGGCCGGTGCCACTTGTGCGGCAGCGCTGCCGATATCGAAGGCCATAAAAAGTGGTGCTGCGCCAGTGCTGGCGGGAACCAGTGATGTCAACGCACCGGTCGAGCCAATCGTAAAGAGGGAAATGGTGTCGGAAAACTGGTTGTCAACCGCCAGTAGAGTCGAAGTTGGGTCGATGGCCATGCCGAAGGACGTATTGCCCGCGGGTATTGCACTTCCGATAGCCGCGCCAAATGCGCCTCCGGTGCCAACGTTGAAGGCATAGATGTTGCTCGGAACGACGTTATTATCCACGACGTAGATGTACTTACCGCTGGGATCAATAACGATGTTGGTCAGAAAGCCTGCGCCCGCAACCGGGGAGACGGTCCCAGGGGTGGATAGCTGTCCGTTACTGGTGATTTGGAAGCTCGAAACGTTGCCATCACCCGTGGGCACGTAGAGGTACGTGTTTGTCGGATCGATAGTGCCGTAGAACGGCGCCGGACCAAGGCTGCCTGCCGTGTAGGGTGCCGCCGCCGCATTATTGGCCACCAAAACGCCAGTTAGAGGCGTGATGGTGAAGCCGCTGATATCTGCGTCTCCACCATTGATCACATAAAGGTATGTGCCGGTATGGTCGACCAAAACATCCGACGGACCCGCACCCACAGGGTAGCCGGCGTTCGAATTGATGGATGAAAGAGATCCATCAGTCTGCTTTATGGTGAAGCCGTAAACCTTGTTGTCGTTGATGTTCACGACGTAGAGGAAGCTGCCGGATGGATCGATTACGCCTTTATCCGTGGCGTTCCCGCTGCCCGCCTGGGACGTGGCGCCCGTTGCGGTCAATGCTCCTGTGACCGGATTGATGTCATAAACATGCACACCACTGGCTCCATCGATGACGTACAGATACTTGCCAGACTGGTGCACGAGAGCCTGTTGAGGCCCGGCCTGCGTCGCGTACTTGGCCAGGAATGTCAACGCGCCACCCGCTGCATTCGCCCCATAGGCGGAAATCGTGCCACCCGTATCATTCACGATATAGGCGAACCGTGCCACCGCAGCCGTGATGCTGAGTGTGGCCGTTCCGGTTAGAGCGTTGGGAGCGGTTTCTTTCGCGGTCACGGTGCAACTTGCGCCTGCTCCAGAGGCTAGCGCCACCGCAAGACCCGTAGTGGTGCCGATCGTTGCCGTGTTTGCCGGTGTGCAGGAAATCGACCAACTCACCGGGCCCGATGGGGGTTGCGTCGAGCCATCACTCAAGACTTCGGTCGCGGCGAACTGAATCGTCTGGCCTGCTGCAATCGTTGCCGTCAGGGGTGCCACGGTCAGTTGCACCACTGTTGGTGGAGGGGTACCCACTGTCAAATAGGCGATGTTCGAGGTGACGCCCTCATAGGAGGCGGTGATCTGTGTGAGACCGGTGGCCACGGCAGTCGCCGTGCCATTGGTGGCGTCCTGCGTGCTGTCGATCATCGCGACCCCCATGTTGGATGACGCCTAGGTCGCCTTGAGGGTGATATCCTGCGGCGCGGTCAAGCTGCCATCGGGATTGATGATGATCGCCATGGCCGTAAAAGCCTGGGTTCCCGGAACAGTGATCGTCGGGAACGCCGGCGTCACCGCAATGGACTTAATCCCGCTTACCGAGAGCACTGCTAGCGACGACGTAATGCTTCCCAGTGACGCGGTAATGTTGGTCATACCCGCAGCCACAGCCGTGGCGACGCCGCCTGAAGTGATCGTCGCGACGCTGATACTCGATGACGCCCAGGTGATGCTGGCACCCGTAGTCAAATCTTTCGACGTTCCATTACTGTAGGTGCCGGTCACCTTAAATGTCTGCTGTTGTCCCACGCTGATTGAGGCGGTGCTCGGCGCGACGACCAGTTCTTTCAACTTCGGTGCGCCACTGCAGGCCGCCAATAGCAAAATGCACAGGAGCGATGCCACCCCCAATGCGGAACCACTGAGCTTTCTCATCATGACGCCTCCTCAGCGCAGGAAAACCTGAAGAACTCTCGACAAAGGCATATCTTGCTCATCGGGCACGCAACAACAAGCGGCGGAGTTGGATAGGCGGGCGAGAATCCCACTCCGAACACAGTCGTCCGGATCTCAGGTGCCATTGTTCCAAAGGAACATACTTGAATCCCAATCTGAAACAAAGTGCCTGCCTAACCATCCGTTATGTATCAATAAACAGGGCCGGTCCGAAGCGGGCTGCGGCAAACCATCCAAGCCCCATTCTTTGCTGAATTATTAAGGCATTGTAACAAGGCAGGCAGGCTGGACTTACGCCTTCGTTGTGACGATAATTTGTGGCCTGACGGGGGGAGGGTCTTGATTGAACCGACAACCCCCCGCCGCCCGTCTCCCCCAATGATTGCGAAAGATGCGACCATGGGGGCCGGCTTGTTCTCGAGGGACCCACTGCTATGCCCAGAATTCTGACTGTCGAGGCTCACCGCCTGGAGGAAGCCCGGCTTCGCAAGAAACATTGGAAGCGCTGGGGGCCTTACCTCGCGGAACGTCAATGGGGCACGGTCCGAGAGGACTACAGCAAAGAGGGCAGCGCCTGGGAGTCCTTTCCCTTTGAACACGCCCACGCCCGGGCCTATCGCTGGGGAGAAGACGGGATTGGAGGCCTGTGCGACCGCCACCAGATGATCTGTTTCGCTTTGGCACTCTGGAACGGCCGCGACCCCATCTTGAAAGAACGCCTGTTCGGGTTGACCGGAAATCAGGGCAATCACGGCGAAGATGTGAAGGAGTACTACTTCTACCTCGATTCCACTCCCACGCACAGTTACATGCGCATGCTCTACAAATATCCCCAGGCAGAGTTTCCCTATGCTCAATTGCTGGAGGAGAATCGGCGGCGAGGACGCAGCGCACCAGAGTTTGAGTTGCTGGACACCGGCATTTTTGAGGGAAACCATTATTTTCATGTCTTCGTAGAACAAAGCGGAGAATAAGGCGTGTCGCTCCTGGCGGAAGTGCAATTCGGCGGGGAAGTGTGCGGTGAACTGGATGCCGCGGAAACCTGCGAGTGGCTGGTCACCAACGGCTTGGGCGGATTCGCTTCGGGAACGGTTGCGGGCACGGCAACCCGCAGATACCACGGCCTCTTGATCGCGGCGCTGCAACCCCCTGTCGGCCGTACCCTTTTGGTGGCCGGCCTCGACGAAAGCGTGCGCTACCTCGAAACCAGCTTTCCCCTCGCCACCAATCGCTGGAGCAGTGGGTTTGTTTCCCCGAGTGGCTACCTCCAAATCGAAAGTTTTTTCCTCGAAGGCACCAAGCCCGTGTGGCGCTATGCCCTTGCGGACGCACTGCTCGAAAAGCGCGTGTGGATGAAGCAGGGAGAGAACACCACCTGCGTGCAATACACCCTGGTGCGCGGCAACGCACCCGTGGAGATTGACGCCAAGGTGCTGGTGAACTACCGCGATTTTCACCTCACCACGCAGGCCGGCGATTGGCGCATGAGCGTCGAACCCGTCGAGAACGGTCTGAGAATCCGCGCCTTCGATGGGGCCACCCCGTTCTACTTGAAAAGCGCCGGCGCGTCCGTGCAGCCGCGCCACGAGTGGTACCGCGACTATTTCCTGCCCGCCGAAAAAGAGCGCGGACTCGATGATCGCGAAGATCGTTTGTTCGCCGCGCAGTTTCATTTCAGCCTGGCTGTTCAGGAAAGTGTCACCCTTGTTTTCACTACTGTGGAGGCAACTTCGCTCGACGGGATGGAAGCGCGCGCCGAACAATCCAATCACGAGTGGAAATTGTTCCGGGCCTGGCAGGAACAGCACAACAAGGAGTGCTCCTCGCCCGCCGAAGAGGAACCTGGGTGGCTCTGGCAACTGGTTCTCGCGGCGGATCAATTTGTGGTTCGCCGCGCTCTGCCGGAGGACTCTGAAGGCTTGAGCCTCATCGCCGGCTACCACTGGTTTGGCGATTGGGGACGCGACACCATGATCGCGCTGCCGGGATTGACCCTTCCTCTCGGGCGCCCGGAAATTGCGCGAATAATCCTGCAGTCCTTTTCGCGGTATGTCGACGCAGGAATGCTGCCGAACAATTTCCCGGATTCCAGCGGCCCGCCGCAGTACAACACCGTGGACGCCGCCTTGTGGTATTTCGAGGCGGTGCGCCAATACTATGTCGCGACGCAGGACTTGGATCTGGTGCAACAGCTCTTCCCCACGCTCGTCGAAATTGTGGACGCGCACGTGCGCGGCACGCGTTACAACATCAAGGTCGATCCCGCGGATGCCCTGATTTTTGCGGGCAGTCCGGAAGTGCAGCTCACCTGGATGGACGCGAAAATCGGAGACTGGGTGGTCACGCCGCGCATTGGCAAGCCCGTGGAAATCAATGCGCTGTGGATCAATGCGCTGCACACGATGGCGGACTTTGCGCGCTTGCTGGTGCGGCCCGGCGAGGGCTACGAAAAACTTGCGGAGAAGGCCACGCGAAATTTTCAGAAATTCTGGAATCCCGAGCGCAATTGCTGCTTCGACGTCATTGATGAACCGGGCAGGGGAAACGACGCCTCCTTGCGGCCCAACCAGATTTTCGGTGTCTCGCTTCCCGTAAGCCTTCTTTCCGAACGGCAGCAGAAATCGGTCGTTGACGCCGTGGCCAGGCATTTGCTCACCTCGCACGGCTTGCGCAGCCTGGCGCCCTCCGAACCGTCCTACAAGGGCGAGTATGCGGGCGGCCCGCGTGAGCGCGATGCCGCTTATCATCAGGGAACGGTATGGGGCTGGCTGCTCGGGCCGTTTGCACTGGCACACTATCGTGTGTACAAGGACCGCGCGGCAGCCCAGAGCTTCCTCGAGCCCTTGGGCCAAACCATTTATTCCTCCGGCCTGGGCACCATTGCGGAAATCTTTGGCGGCGATCCGCCCTTCCCCGCCGCTGGATGCATCGCGCAAGCCTGGAGCGTCGGCGAACTCTTCCGCGCCTGGCAACTCCTCAGCGCCGCCTCAGACTCTTAGCAGTATTCTTAGATTTCTCTTGCTTGTGTAGGGCCCGCCTTCCGAGGCGGGCCGCAAGCGCCGGACGAGGCCAGGCACCTTGGAGTGCGGCGGCTCGCCGCCGCTTTTGCGCAGTCAGCAGCTCCGCCAATGTGTCTTTCTCGCGAGTATGTGGCGCCCGCCTTGCGGCAGAGGAATCTGTCATTTTGTCGGGGAAGCTAATCCATTCGCGGGGCCGGTTCGTAGAGTTCGATTAGGACCTTGCTGGCGCCAGGAGCGCTCACCAGAAAAAAATTAATGCGCGTGCCATCTGCTCCCGTGCGCGTGGCCGGAAAAACCGGCATAATGCCGAATTTATCGCGCAGGATTTGCGTGGCGCGATCCACGTTCGCGCAGCGATACTCGATCTGCTGAATGCCTTCGCCGAATTTCTGCAGGTACTTGGCGATTGCGCCGCTTCCCGCGGCATCGCGGGAAGTCAGTACGTCCATCGTGAGGCCGCCCGGCAGGTGGATTTCAAATTCCCGGGCATCCTGATCCGGCGGAATTTCCGCGAGCCGCGGCGAGCCGCTGGCTTCGCGAATTTTCTCGAAGCGGTCGGGATGCACCGCCAGGCCCACCGTCACGTGGGGATTGTTTCCTTCCAGCAGTTTGTAGAGTTCCTCATTATCCCACCAGGGAAAAGCCGCATGGTCGGCCAGCGCGCGCCCTGTCCGGTAAATCTCCGTGGCAGACGCGACCCGCACCTCGGATTCCGCCGAGGTCATTCCTGCAATGGCCCGCAAAAACGCTTCGTTCATCATTCTTATATTTTACCTCAGCCGGACGCGCCGCCCCGCTCAAGGTTGCAGCGGCGTGCCCTGTTTTTTAGGGCCTGCCAGAAGCGAAATCAGCATCGTTGCCAGCAGAGCCCCCGCCACCACGGCAAGCGAGAGCTTCACGGAAATGTGCCACCAGGGGTCCAGCACCATCTTCACGCCAATAAACAGCAGCACCAGCGCCAGCCCAATGCTCAGATAGCGGAAATAGTCCAGAATGTCCGCCAGCAGGAAATACAGCGCGCGGAGTCCCAAAATAGCAAACACATTCGACGAATAAACGATGAAGGCGTCGCGCGTGATGCCGAAGATGGCGGGGATGGAGTCAACGGCGAAGGTCACATCCGTGATCTCCACGATCAGGAGTACGAGAACCAGCGGCGTGGCGAAAAGCTTTCTGTCTTCGCGCACGAAGAAATTGTCATTGCGATAGTCTTTCGTGACCCGCAGGTGCGTGCTGGCGAAACGAAAAATCGGGTTGCGCTCGTAGTGCACGGCTTTGTCCCGCTTCGCCAGCATGTGCAGCCCGGTATAGACCAGGAAAACGCCGAAGAGCTGCAAGATCCAGCTAAACCGCGACACCAGCGCTGCTCCCGTGGCGATCATGATTCCGCGCATCACCAGCGCGCCGAAGATGCCCCACTCCAGCACGCGGTGTTGCACACGCTCATCCACTTGGAAAGCGCGGAAAATCACCAGGAACACGAACAGGTTATCCACGCTCAGCGCTTTCTCGATCACATAGCCGGTGAAATATTCCAGGCCGCGCTGCGCGCCATACCAGTGCCACACAAAATAGCCAAATCCCACCGCCAGCCCGACCCACACGATGCTCCAGAGGGCCGCTTCGCGGATCCCGACTTTATGCGCTTTACGGTGGAAGACTCCCAGATCCAGGGCGATGGCGATCAGGACAAAGAGGTTGAACCCAAACCACAGAAGTGGCGTGCCCATGCGAACAGGATAGCGTAATTCCGCTTTGTGCCCAATCAGGGCTGGGAACTAAACGCATCAACGCCGTTGATGTTGGTCAGAGCGAGCCACGTGGTCTGCCCTGCTTGCACCTTCGCGGCTACGTCCCAGCGCAGGCGGCGGTCCCCCGAGGAGGCGTCCATGCCCAGCGAACTCACCCAGTACGTTCCCGGGGCCAGCCCGGAGACCGTGACACGCCCGTCCATGTCCGTATCTGCCTTGGCCGCGAGGTATTTTGTCTGCGCGGTATCCGGAGCAAGCTGCGCGATCTTCTTTTTGTGGTCCGCATGGAGCTTGTCCCACTGATATTTGGGATTTACACCTCCCAGCTCCAATTCCATGCCCGTAACCGTAGAGGAGTGCGTCTCAACGAACCTCTTCAGCGCCTTAATGTACTCCTGCTTCAGTTTCTCGTATTTCTCTGGATTGGCTTCGCGGTCCGCCTCCCGAAATCTTGGGATGGGCATTCCGTTGGTGACGCCGCCACTGTTCGATCTTTGATACGCTGCCAGGAACTCCGGCACCTCCATGATCTCAATGGGGGTGACCAATTTGTCGAAGTCGGGCATGGTCAGGTCCATCACGTCGTGCGCCTTGAGCCATTTCTTGAGTTGCGGCGTACATTTCAAATTGTCGATGAATTCCTCGCGCGTCGGCAGAACATCGTTCCCTTCGACTTCCTTGACGATGTCGGCGTAGCTTTTTGTCAGGAAATATAAGGTAAATTGCCGCACAGGCTCGGGCCGCGCTCCCGTGGGCGTAATGTGCACGGTTACATCGAGTGTGCCAGTGGAAGTCTGCGCGGCGCATACTCGCGCAAGGAAGAAGAGGCAGCAAACCAGAAGCAGGGGACGCATTTTCGTTCGCATGTGCCTCATCCTAGCAGAGGGAGATATCCTGCGAACGTCAAACTCTTCCGGCAATACCTAAGTGCCACCTTTTTGAGCCTGCTTCAATGAAAGAGGGTTTCAGTCCTAAAACAGCCGGAAGACAGTCTCAATCGTCACCCACACAGGGACGCCGCGGTGGTGGGCGTCGCGCGCCGGAACAAACCGCCAACGGCGGATGGTCTCGATGGTGCGCTCGTCGAGTTCCATTCCCAACCCTTTCACGATGCGTATTCTCTTGGCGGTGCCGTCGGCTCCGATCAACACTTGCACTGTGACGCCGCCTTGCAGCTTCCCCTTCCTCGCCTCCTCCGTGTACTCCGGGTTCGGGCAGTAGCTGCACATGGCTTGTGAAACGACGTTTGCGTAGGGACCTCCGTCCTCTCCTTCGCCGGCGCCATCTCCGTCTCCATCGCCCATACCTCCATTCTTGCCCGATCCGAATCCGTGATTAGAGCCTGGGCCGGCGGAATGCGTGTCCGAATCCATCCAGGGCAAACCTAAATTCGTCACTGTCGGGACGTTTGTGGGGGCGTTCGGGTCAAATACGGCGGGAGGAACGGGCAATTGCGAGTCGCGATTCTCTACGAGACGCGGCGGCGCAAGCGGCATGGACGACCCTGGCGCCAGATTCCCGAGGCGCGCCGGCCTCGGATCGTTCTCGCCCCCGCCTCCATCGCGACCCAACCCGGGCTGTCCCGTGGCACTGCTGTCGACGGGGCGCAAGTAGGGCAATATCGGGCGTGAAGGACCGAGTTCAATTTGGCGCACGAATCTCTTCCCATCGGGAGTCGAGGCCAAGAGCGTCAATGCCAGGCAGCATACGGCCACATGGAAAACTGCGGACAATGCTTGTGCGTTCCCTTTGCAGGCAGAGAGGTCAATCGAACAGAAATGAAGAGGTCCGGGAGTCAGCGGAGCAGCAACGACTGTTTTTCGCGCTCCGAGTTCCTGCAAATTTCCCGCGACTCGGCGAAACCACGATTCCGGCCTGGATGAATTGCGCAGCGGGCTGAGCACAGAAACCTCCGCCATCCCCCGCGCCTGAACTCTTCCAGAACAATCAATGCAGCGCGGAGGAAGAATCGCTAGTTGAGAATTCTGATTGTCAATTTAAGTTGCCCAGCGCGTATTAATTCGACGGAAAAAATCAAATCAAAAAGAAAAAGAGGGCCAACGGCCCTCTTTTTCCACCGATAATCTGTTGTCAGCGCCTTAGTACAGCCGGAAGTTGACTTCAAACGAGACCAGCGTCGGCACCAGCTTCCCATTCGGGCCGGTCGCCGCTTTGCACCGCCAGGTGCGCATGGTCTGGACGGTGGTGTCATCCAATCCCAAACCGGGGCTGCGAATTACCCTTGGATGCGTCACATACCCATCAACGGTGATTATCGCCTCCACGAGCACCACACCCGAATACTTGGCCTTGCGCGCCTCTTCCGAATAGGGCGGATTCGGCATGTAGAAGCAGGTAGGCGAGCCAACGCCATTCACACCGGCCCGGAATACGCCGCCGCCAGTTCCGCCGCCTTCGCCGGGACCAAGACCTCCTCCACTGCCGCTGCCTATGCCTCCGCCTTCTCCCGTGCCTATACCACCGCCACCACCCGGTCCATTCGACATGGTGACCGAGGCAGCCAGCGGATCGCCAAAATTGGCCAGCGCCGGGTTGGCAATCTTCAATTCCGGCGGACCCAAGAGCGTGGGTTCCATCGGGAGCTTGGGATCCGGATTTTTAATCACCGCCGTGGGCGGCGTGAACTGCGTCATCGTAAATCGCGGAGCTTTGCCCTTGGTTGCCGGCGTCGGCGAACGATCCCCTCCGCCGCCTCCGCCACCCGCTTTGTTGTTGCCGGCAGGCAATTTGGAGACATAGGGCGAAATATCGAGTGCGGTCACATCAACCGCCGGCTTGTTCTTGGCCTCAATCTTTTTGCTGAAGAAATTCCAGCCAAACGGAACCACCAGAAACACCACAATAACGATGTGCAAGGCAAACGCGGTGGCCTGGGTCCAGCTCCAATTCTCATCCTTCGACCAGATGTCCTTCACCTTGATCGGCTTGCTGGTCACTCGCAACGGCGGCAATTTCGTGGGGAAGAAGAGTTCCTTCAGGCGATCCTTGAAGCTGCCGAAGCTCCCGCCCCAGTCCACTTCGAGGCGCTTGTTGACGACCCTCTTCGGCGCGGCGGGCGAAGAGACGAAGAACTTCAGATTTTCGGCGAGTCCGGAACCAAACGTGGTCTGCGTGAAGGGCGCGTCCTTGCGCTCGATCACTTGCACGGGACGTTCCAAGAGAAACTGTTTGAGGTTAGACCAGAAATTGTCTGGCATCAGATTGGCAGGTGTGCCAAATTCCGGCAGCGCGGCGGCGGGCACGGGGACCACTTCTTCCGGCCCGGTGCGCTTTGGCTTGCTTAGCTCATCTGGAAGGAGGTTGATAAAACCTGGCACCTTTTATTCCCTCAACTTGGGTAGACGTAGGTCTACCTTAAATAGTTACACAGCCGTTATGATTCGCGCAGGCCAGGAAAGGTTGCGCGACCCCCACGGCTGACACCTGCTGTCTTTCATTGTAACATACGTTGTTACACTGCTTTCCGTAGTTTCCCGCCGTGCAACGAGGGCTTTTGACCGTTTCAGGTCACCCGCAATCGGGCGGCGTAGAAGGGACATCGGCACACCGCATCCATGGCTGAACCATTGGAACTCAAGAAGACCCTCAACCTGCCCAAGACGGATTTTCCCATGAAGGCAAGCCTTCCTCAGAACGAGCCCAAGCAGCTCGCCGCCTGGGAAGAGTCACACCTCTACGAGCGCATTTTGGAAGCCCGCCAGGGCCAGCCTCTGTTTGTTCTCCATGACGGGCCGCCCTATCCCACGGGAACCATTCATCTCGGCACCGGGCTGAATAAAACGCTGAAAGATTTGATCGTCAAATCCAAGAGCATGGCCGGCCACTACGCGCCCTATGTGCCGGGCTGGGATTGCCATGGTCTGCCCATTGAAACGCAAGTGGAGAAGGAACTCGGCGGAAAGGGCAAGGTTTCCCCGGCGGAGTTCCGCCAGCGCTGCCGCGACTACGCCACCCGCTACGTCGAGCAGCACAAGCGCGATTTCAAACGCCTGGGTGTCTTTGGCCGGTGGAACGACCCTTACCTCACCATGAGCCATCCGTACGAAGCCACTATTGCCGGTGCCTTCCTGGATTTCATGGAAAAGGGCTACGTCTATCGCGGACGCAAGCCGGTCTATTGGTGTATCCACGACAATACGGCGCTGGCGGAAGCGGAAGTGGAATACGAGGACCACACCAGCCCCTCGATCTGGGTCACCTTCAAAGTTGCCGGCGGCGGCTCCGGCGATGCCGCCAAAATCGGTTCCGATGTTTCCGCGGTCATCTGGACCACTACGCCCTGGACTCTTCCCCACAATCGCGCGCTGGCTTTCCATCCGGACCATCAGTACGCCGTGGTGCAGACGGAAAAGGGAAAACTCCTGCTGGCGGCGGATCGCGTCGCTGGTTTGCAGGCCGAAGCCGGGATCAAGCAAGCCGACGTGCAGGCCACGTTCAAAGGCCGCGATTTTGAGGGCATGAAATTTCAGCACCCCTTTCTGCCGATTCAGGTGCCCGGAATCCTTGCGGACTATGTGACGCTCGATCAGGGCAGCGGCATCGTACACACGGCGCCGGGCCACGGCGCGGACGACTTCATCTCCGGCCAAAAATACAAGCTGGAAATTTACGCGCCTCTCGACGATCGCGGCGTGTACCTGGAAGGTTTGCCGGATTACAAAGGTAAAGATGTATTCGCTGCAAACCCGATCGTGGTGAAACTTCTCGGGGATCGCGGCGCGCTCCTCGGCCATCACGCTTACAAGCATTCCTATCCGCACTGCTGGCGTTGCCACAATCCCGTGATTTTCCGGGCCACCGAGCAGTGGTTCGTCAAGCTGGATCAGGTGGCGCACGGCGCGCAGAAATCCTTGCGCCAGGAAGCGCTGCAGGAGATTCACAACGTGAAGTGGATTCCCGGCTGGGGCGAGGAGCGCATCTACGAAATGATCGAGAATCGCCCGGACTGGTGCGTCTCCCGCCAGCGTTTCTGGGGCGTTCCGATCATCGTTTTTTTCTGCGATGCCTGCGGAAAGCAGCTTGGCGATTTCGCCGCGTTGCGCAATGTTGTGAAGTGGTTTGAAAAGGAAGGCGCAGACGCCTGGTACAGGCACTCCGCCGAAGAACTGCTGCCGCTCGGCACAAAATGTTCGTGCGGCGCTTCCAAATGGCGCAAGGAGAACGACATTCTGGATGTGTGGTTCGACTCCGGATCGTCGCACCTAGCCGTTCTACATGGCGACGAGTGGCCGGCCGATGTTTATGCGGAAGGTCCGGACCAGTATCGCGGGTGGTTCCACAGTTCGCTGCTCATCGCGGTGGGCATCAAGGACAAAGCGCCGTATCGCTGCGTGGTTACTCACGGATGGACATTGGACGAGCAGGGGAGGCCCATGTCGAAATCGCTGGGCAATGTCGTGCTCCCCACCGAGATTTGCGACAAGTGGGGCGCGGACCTGCTGCGCCTGTGGGTGGCCTCGCAGGAATATCAGGCGGACGTAAAAATGAGCGAGCGGGTGATGACGCAGCTCAGCGAAGCGTATCGCAAAATCCGCAACACGTTTCGCTTCGCCCTCGGCAACCTAAGCGATTTCTATCCTTCGCGCGACGCCCTGGCCAACGAGCAGCTCGAGGAGATAGATCGCTGGATGCTGGAGCGCACCGCCGGCCTCGTCCAGCGTTGCCGCGAATGGTACGCCGCTTACGAGTTTCACCGCGTGTATCACGCCATTCACGACTACTGCGTCGTGGATCTCAGCGCCTTTTACTACGACGTGTTGAAAGATCGGCTCTACACCAAGTCGCCCAACAGCAAGTCGCGGCGCTCCGCGCAAACCGCGGTGTGGAAGATCACCAGCGCGCTGGTGCGGCTTGCCGCCCCCATCCTGGTTTTCACCGCGGAGGAACTCTGGAAGTTTCTGCCAAAAGCTGCGGGCGAACCCGAGAGCGTCCACATGTCTCTGTTTCCAGATGCGGACGAGCTAATGAACAGCTTGTCTCCAAAGGCCACCAAGGATTGGGTCCCACTACGAGCCGTCCGTACCGAGGTCTTGTCAGCTCTGGAGAGGGCGCGCGCAGCAAAGGAAATAAACGGCTCCTTGGAAGCGAAAGTTGTGCTTAGTGCCAGCGGAGACTTAGCGGACATACTTGAAGCATATGTGCGCTTTCTGCCGGAGCTGTTCATAGTCTCACAGGTTGAATTTAGGAGGCATCCAGCCCCACCACGGGCCGACCAAGCGCCTATTCCCGGCGGGCAGCCTTCTCTCATTTCCGACCTCCTGCTTGTGCTGGGCGGTCTCAACGTCAAAATCGAAAAGGCTGACGGCAAGAAGTGCGAACGCTGCTGGAACTATTCCACGCACGTGGGAGAGAACCCCCGTTATCCCACCATCTGCGAGCGTTGCAGCGAAGCCATCGCCGAGATTGAGGCAGGCAAATGAAAAGAAGCAAAGGAGGTAAAGGAAGTAAAGGAAGTGAAGGAAGTAAACGAGGCAAAGGAAAACAATCGCATGGTCATGCCTTTCTCTCCTTTATTTCCTTTACCTCATCTATCTCATTTACTTCCATCTTCTTGCCCGCCTCTGGCACCATAACCTCATGATGATTCCCCGCCGCCTACGCTGGCTCTGGCTTACACTGGGCGTCGTCTTCCTGGATCGCGCCACCAAAGCTTGGATCGAATCACGGCCGGAGGATTACTTTCCGCATCCGGTCATCACGAATATCGTGAACCTGGTCTACTTGCGCAATCCCGGCATGGCCTTCAGTTTTTTGGCGGGGTACTCAACCACAGCGGTCCGCATTTTGCTGGTTGCTGGGACCCTGATCATCATTGGTTTCATCGCCTGGTTGCTGGTGGCCAGCCGCAGCGCCGGAGTATTGCAAGCGGCGGGGCTCGCGCTGCTCCTTGCTGGCGCCACCGGTAACGTCACGGACCGCATTCTCCATGGCGCGGTCACCGATTTCCTGGAGGTGTGGTTGCGCTTCATGCCCCTACGAATTTTTCATCCGTGGCCGGCTTTCAATGTGGCCGATTCGGCCGTCACTGTGGGCGCAATGTTGATCGTGCTTGAGATACTTTTCGGCCGGAAGCACCCTCGCTCATCCGCAAAAAAATAGCGCCGCTAATGCCCACGCCAGGACGGGTGTTCGGGTAGCATCCTGGGATAGACTCTCCTTGTGAGCGAACCTCAGCATCTGGAAATCACGGTGGCGGATGGGGATGCCGGGCTGCGTCTGGATCGCGTCGTGGCCAAACATTGCCCGCAGGTTTCACGCACGCGTGTGCAGGAACTCATAGCAGGCGGACTGATCCTGCTGAACGGAAAGACGGCCAAGGATGCGCACAAGGTCCACGCGGGCGACACCATCGAGGTCGTGCCTCAGCCGCGCCCGGCGTTGCGCGCAGAAGCCGAATCGATTCCACTCGACATTCTTTACGAAGATGAGGACGTTATCGCCATCAACAAATCCGCGGGCATGACCGTGCACGCCGGGGCAGGGAATTCTCACGGAACGCTGGTCAACGCGCTGCTGGGCCGCGGGCAAACCCTCTCGCAGTCCGGCGATCTTCTACGGCCCGGCATCGTCCATCGCCTGGACAAGCAGACCTCGGGCATTCTCCTGGTAGCGAAAAATGATTTTGCGCACGCCCGGCTCGCGGAAGCTTTCCGCGAACGCTCCATCCAGAAGATCTACGTTGCCCTCGTGCAGGGTGTCTTGAAAGAGGAGCGTGGCCGCATTGAACTGGCCATTGCGCGCGATCCCAATCGCCGCACGCGCATGACCGCCAGGCGCGCCGCTCTCCTGCACAATGCCCGCGAGGCGCGCACGGATTGGCAAGTCCTTGCCCGCATCGATTCCACGACGCTCCTCGAAGTCCAATTGCACACGGGGCGCACGCACCAGATCCGCGTGCATTTTTCCGCACTGCGCCACCCCGTGGTGGGAGACACGCTTTACGGTGCCGCGGGCCAATTGCACATCGGCCGCACCGCGCTGCCATCCCTTGGCCGCAATTTCCTGCACGCCGCAAAAATCGCATTCGCCCAGCCGCGCACGGGCCAGCCTATCCGCCTTACAGCACCGCTCCCGCCTGAGTTGCGCGCCTACTTGCAGAAACTGTCCGCCGCCGCCGGCGAGCCCCCGCAACGAATTGACGCTGCACTGAAAGGCTTCCTATAATCATTTCAAATGCGACACTTATCCGTTGGACTACTTCTCGTTGCCGTGCTGTTCGGCAGCTTCCTTGTCTTTGCGCAGCAGCAGAACCCCGCTGCTCCCCCTGCTCCGCCGCCTGCCACTGCGCAGGGCCAGGAGAAGCCGCAGCAGAGCGGCGCCACCTTTATCACCCACGTCAACCTCGTTGACGTTCTCTTCACCGTACTGGATCGCCGCAACAAGCTCGTGCCCACGCTCGAAAAACAGGATTTCAAGCTTTTTGACGACAACATCCCCCAGGATGTCCGCTACTTCAGCAAACAGAGCGATCTCCCCCTGCGCATCGGCATGCTGCTGGATACCTCCAACAGCATTCGTGATCGCCTCAAGTTCGAGCAGGACGCTGCCAACAACTTCCTGTTTAGTGTGCTGCGGCCCAAGAAGGACGAAGCCTTCCTGATGACCTTCGACGACGAGCCGCAAGTTCTCCAGGGATTCACGAATGACACCGGAGCGCTCCGCGACCGGATTCTGCGCACCCGGGCCGGCGGCGGCACCGCGGTTTACGACGCCATTTACGATGCTTGCGAAAACCAGCTAAGCCATCCCCCGCGGCCGCCCGGCGACCAGCCCGATGTTGTCCGCCGCGTCATGATTCTCATCAGCGACGGCGAGGACAATCTCTCCACGCGCACGCGCTCCGAAGCCATTGAGATGGCCCAACGCACCAGCGTGGTCATCTATTCCATCAGCACCAGCACGCAGTGGGTCACGCTCGACGATCCCAACAAGGAACAATCCGGCAACCGCAAGTACCATCTAACCGAGGGCGACCAGGTCCTGAAGAGCCTGGCCGAGGAGACCGGCGGCCGCGCCTTCTTTCCTTATCACGTGGACGATCTCGATCAGTCGTTCCAGGACATCAGCGAGGAACTGCGCAATCAGTACTCCCTTGCGTACGACCCGACGAATCACGCCTTCGACGGCCGCTACCATAAAATCCGCATCGAAACGCCCGAGCACAAGGGCTTCCAGGTGCGCGCGCGCCGCGGGTATTACGCCCGGGCCAACCAGGACGCGGCCGCACAGCCTGCGGCCGCGGTGAAGTAGCGTTCCTCTCATTGATCCTGGACAGTCTCCATTGTTTAGCCTGAGTGCATTTCGCGTAGGAGTGTGCGCTCGGAATAAAACAAATGTTCACACCTTGCCGAGATGGGGTCGAGCACTGCGCTCGACCCCTACACAAGCGGGAGAAACCCAGGAAATCCTCAGACCTGAACGCGCAGCGGAATTGTCGGCGCGCCGACAGTATTAGATTTAAATATAACCAACCAGTATTCGAATAAGGGGGATTTTATTTCAGAGTGGGAATGGCTTTAGGAATCAGAGAGTTGCCGTGTGCAACTTCGAATGAAATGGCGCAAATCCGCAGGGGCGGTGCGCCGGCTTTCGAAACTAGGGCCGGGAATCGCGCAGCAACACCGCGTCGGATTCCACTTCGCCGGATTCCACGGCGATCTTCGAGCCATCAGGAGAAAACACGAACCGGAAGGTCCTGTCCTTCTTGAAATGTGTAAGCTGGCGGTGCGGCGTGCCATCGAGCGGCTGCAACCACAGGTTGTCCACGCCTTTTTCCCGTACGAGGTATACGACCCCTTTTCCATCCGGCGTGAAGGCAAGCTCGTCCGGCAAGGCGCGCTGATCGATATCGCTGTAAGTCATCTGGTGCGTCTCGACGTTGTCAATCCGCAACATCAACTTGTGGTCCAGTTCGCGCACCTCGAAGGACACGATCTCTTTCCCATCCGGGGAAAGGGCGAAAGATCCCACGGAGTATTTCACGACGGTTTCTGGCGAACTGCCGTCCACCGATACGCGCTTCACGTTGCGGTTGTCCGCGTTGTCCACGTAATACACCCAATTCCCGTCCTTCGGGCAGGTTGGCTCCCGCTCATTCCTGCCGCTGGTCAGTTGCTTCTGATTGGTGCCGTTCAGATCCATGCGCCACAAATTGGCCGAGGTTCCGCCGCTGCCGCCCAGTTGCCGGTACACGATGTATCGCCCGCCGCCGCAAACGGCCGCCTGATCCGGAATATGCTTGGGATCGGAGTACAACGTGGTTTCGTCTCCGTTGGCCGAGACGGCCTTCAGGTTTCCGGCCTGCGGCAGAATCAACCGGCCATCCGGCATCCAATTCCAGAGCCACACGGGCAATTGCGTCGTCAAAGGTACCGCGTGCAACTGGTCTGGATCGTTCGCCGGCGCAATGGATATCGAGAAACGCAATTTGCTCTGGATGGCCACCAGGGTCTTGCCGTCTTTGGCGATCCCCAGCTTGCCGTACTCATTCGTGTCGGAGGTCAACGCGCGATAATCGCCGCCTGGAAAGCTCACATAGCCGATTTGTGCCTGCATGTGTCCCGCGTCAAGTTGCGAAGCGGTGGCGAGCAGCGCGCTCCCGTCGGGCATCCACGCGGGGCCATAGTAAATGCGGTCGGGCGATAGCGCGACGACGTGATCCTGACCCGTGGCCGCATCCACCGCCAGGAAGGCGCCGATGGCGTCCTGCGTCGGTTGCACGATGGGAATCACGATGGTTTTTCCATCCGGCGACCAGGCCGGCACGTGGCTATCGCTCGGCAGAGGACGACCGCTAAAGATAGGCTTCTCGATGGTTCCATCGCTCCTGGCCAGCAGCAAATCCCAAGATGGGGCACTGTGCAGCTCGCGCAGAAACACGAAATGCTGGCCGTCCGGCGAAAACGAGATGGGGCTATCCACATCCTTGATCAGAACGCGGGGCGTCCCGCCGAGCATCGAGGCGCTGTACAACTGCGATTCCGTTTCGTCCTCCTCATCGCGGCGCAGGAAATAGATATAGTTGCCGTCTGGCGAAAAGCAGAGTCCTTGATAGCGTGTACGCGCCGGCGCCACCACTTCCTTGTTGGTCGAGGTCGGGATGTGCCGCAGCCACAGGGATTGCGAGCCGCCTTCCTCCAGCGCCTGCAGCAGATATTTGCCATCCGCGGAAATCGCCGCTTGCGTGATATGGCCATTATTGGAGACGTTTTCGATGGTGAATTTCTCAAACGGAGCGAGTTTCGGCTTTTGCGCGTCTTGCCTGTTTTGCCCCTTTTGCACCAGCGTGTACAACCCGTAGCCTGCGGCGGCAACCACCGCCAACAATCCCACCAGGATGACCCCTGCGCCGATTTTGTTCTTTTGCGCCGCCTCCGCCAGTACCGCACCGCTCCCCGCGCGCGCCGTCCCTCCCGATGATGCAGCAGAACTAGAACCGCTCCCCGCTGCGTGTACCGTGCCGCTCGGCGCCCGGCTGGCGGCCACGGTTGGAGTGGAACTCACGCGTCCGGGATCCATCTCCCGCTGCAGCCGCTTCAGGTCGGCGCGCAATTCGGCGGCCACCTGGCACCGCAGATCGCGATCCTTTTCCAATAATTTATTGATGATGCGTTCCAGTTCCTGAGGAACCGCGCTATTCAACGTGACCGGTGATACCGGGGCGCTATGCAGGATATTTCCAAAAATCACGGCAGTCGTCGCGCCCGGGAAAGGCAGAGCTCCCGTCACCATCTGGTAGAGAACCGAACCCAGAGAGAACAGATCACTGCGTGCGTCCAGCACTTCGCCGCGCGCCTGCTCGGGCGACATATAGGCGATGGTGCCGACCGTGGTTCCCGGGCTGGTCAGGAAGGCGTCTTTCGATGGGCCGACGGTTTCACCCTCCATGCCCCCTTCTGTCTCCATGAGTTTTGCCAGGCCGAAATCCAGGAGCTTCGCAGTGCCCCGCTCGGTCAAGAAAATGTTCGCCGGCTTGATATCCCTGTGAACGATGCCCTTTTTGTGCGCGGCATCGAGCGCGTCGGCAACCTGGATGCCAATCTCCACGGTCTTCGCAATCGGCAGCAGCCCGCGGGTGAGCGCTCTGTCCAGCGATTCTCCTTCCAGTAACTCCATCGCGATGTAAGTCTGCCCGTCATGCTCTTCGATGGCATAAATGGTGCAAATTCCGGGATGATTGAGCGCCGAAGCCGAACGAGCTTCGCGCAAAAAGCGCTCCATGGCCGCGGGGTCCGGCTTGCCGGTATCCTGAAGGAACTTCAGCGCCACCCGGCGTCCCAGCCTGGTGTCCTCGGCTTCATACACCACACCCATCCCGCCGCTTCCCAACTGCCGCAGGACGCGATAGTGCCCGATAGTTTCGTTGATCATGGGAGCGTTCCGGAGTCCTGCTCCGTCGCCTTGCGATACTAGCCAAGGCTTACACTGCGGTCAATGCGTCTCCGCGCTGATGAGTTATCTTATCTTTAGCAAGAGTGCCTGCGGAACGATTCTTTTCGAGGCCCGAAAGAGTTGGTAAACCCGCTTCAGCTTCTGGGCGCGTAATAGCCTTTGCGTGCCAGCACCTTCAGGTCGCTGTTGTTCGTCTCGACCTTGATCTTGCGGAATTTCCCGTCCTTCGCATTGTTTGTGGGGTAGTAGCCCAGCGTGTACTGACTGCGCAACTCTTCGGAAATCTGGTCAAAAGCTTCTTCAATGTTCTTCTCGGAGCGCACGAAGATCACCCGTCCGCCCGTTTCATCCGTTAGTTTGCGGGCCACGCCGGGATTCCCCCCGTACCGCGGGTCTATCACCAGCAAAATGTGGATCACAGTGTCCGTACGTTGGGCGGCCTCAATGGCTTCTTCCAGCTTGACTTTGCTTCCTGTATCGTCTGCATCGGTCACAATGATGATCGCCTTGCGCCCCGCCTCGCCATTCAACTTCTCGGCGCAAGCCAGATAAATAGCGTCGTAGAGGACTGTACCCGCCTCGTTCTGCCCGCCAACGGGTCCGGGGTTACCTGCGATCATGCCTCCGCCAGAAATATTAACCCGGGCCTTGTTAATGCCTCGGTCCAGAATCTGGCGGTCGTCCGTCAAATCGGCCAGCAGGTCCACATCCGTATCGAAGGAGATGACCATCGCCTCATCTCCCTTCCGTAACACCCGGTGCAAGAACCGGCTTCCGGCATCCTGAATCGCTCCCAAGTTGCTCTGTTCGCTTAGGGAAGTGTCCAGCAGCATTCCCAGCGTGATCGGCAGGGCCATGTCCTTCGAGAAAAACGCAACTTTCTCCTCGTGGTTGTCCTCGAAGATCTTGAAGTCGTCCTGCTTCAGGTCCGTTATGACGTGCTTGTTCTTATCGCGGACGGTGGCGAACAGGTTGACCAGGGTCACTTCCGACTTGATTACCGGCGGCGCCTGCCCCTGGTTTTGCGTTTGGCCCTGCGGCAGCGCCGGCATGCTCAGCGCCAGCGCCGCGCAAAGCGCCAGACACTGCATCCGTGTTTTCTTCCACAATGACATCTTCTTTATCTCGCTTTTCAAGATTTCCCGGTATCCTTGTTGATGTTCCCGTCTGGCATGGCAGCGCCGCTCCATCCTGGCACCGCATCCATTGCCGCGAAGCATCATTACTATGGTTCGATGCAACCAAGCAACCACTGGGATGCGTCGTACAATAGCAATAGGACGCTAAGCGCTGTACTAGCCTAGGAAAGTTTGGCCTGATGACCATGAATTGTCCACGAAAAACGCGGCTCCTCGTACTTGCACAATCCCTGTTGCTTTTGATACCCATTGCTCTCGCTCAGGAACCCACAGCTACCACTCCAGCCAAGCCTCCGGCTGTGGCGCAGGCCCCGAAGGCCGCGGCCCAGAGTCAGGCTCCGACCAAGATCGTCGTCACCACCACCACGGTGGTCGACCCGGTCACAGTAAAAGACCGGAGCGGCAATCTGGTAGCCGACCTGCGGAAGGACGAATTCCGCATCTTTGATGATGGCGTCGAGCAGAAGATCACCTCTTTTGCCGCCGAAGCCTACCCCATCTCCATGGTTGTCCTCATTGACAACGACCTGAAACGCAAGGACGCCGATCAGGTCGAGCCCAGCCTGCGCGCTATTGTCGGGGGGATGAGTACCAGCGACGAAGCTTTTGTCTGCACCTTTGACCAGTATTTTCATGAAGGCCACGGCTTCACCCGCGATCAAGACAAGCTCATCACCGAATTACGCCGCAAGGACGTCTCTTCCGCGTCCGCCCCTTCCATTGCACCCCCGGGAGGCCCGTTTGAAGGCCCTACGATCAACGGCGCCCCGGCTCCCGGCGCTCCCATGAACGACCCCTCCCTGATCGCCATCAAGGGTCAGCCCACCAAGGCCCTGGACGACGCCGTTTATTCCGCGGCCATGCTGCTTCAGGACCGCCCTTGGCGGCAGCGCCGCAAAGTAATCCTTCTTATTTCGGACGGGAAAAATGGCGCCAAGTTCAATACCCACAAATATGACGAAACCCGCGCCGAGCTTCTTCGCCAGGGCATTACGGTTTACAGTGTGGCCGTCGGCAGCGCCTACTTTGAGCGGAAACTCAACCGCCTGGATGAATATGCCCACGATACCGGTGGCGAGGTGTTTTTTGGCGCAAAGAGCGAGACCTTCGAGGATTTCTATTCCCGCATCACCGAGCAGGCCCGCAACCAATACATTTTGTCCTTTGAGCCCCGTGGCGAGCGCAAGGCCGACTACCATACCCTGGAGGTTCGTGTGCGCCGCGAGGGCATGACCATCCTTACCCGCAAGGGCTACTACGACGGAACGTTCGCCACTGAAGCCCCCAAGTAACCGGCCCCGCTCTTTTTAGGTTCTACGCCGCGGCTTTACTACCCGCCGGATCCGGTGAGCGCCTCTTCGTGTGCCGGGCAAATCGGTTTGTAGGCACAGCTCCGGCAAGCGAAGCCCGGCTTGGGGGGAAATTCTCCGGCGCGAATGTCCGCCGCGGTCTCCTGGATGATCTTTTCGGCCTCATCGAGCTGTTTCGCGTCGCGGGTAGTCACTTGCACCTGGTTGTTCTGCAGGTAGTGGAACGCCAGCCGCACGGGGTTCCATTCGAAAATCTCCTTCGCCGCCAGGGCGTAGATGCTCAGTTGCAGGTCTTTTCGCGCATCCGCCTCTTTTTTGGGTTTCCCCGTTTTGTAGTCCACGATCTCCACGTCTTTGCGCCCCAGGCGGTTCACTTGATCCATGCGTCCGGTCAGGATCACATCGTTGGCCAGCGGCAGCTCAAATCCTTTTTCCTGCTCCAGAATCTGCGGCGGCGCCTGCAGCATCGCCGCATGAAAAACTTTCAATTGCTCCAGTCCATCTTTCTTGTATTCGGCTTCCTGGTATTGATCCTCATAGCCGGCGCTGCTCCATTCCGTTTCGTAGATGCGCTGAACTTCCTCGAAGGGAAGCTTCGTGCCTTTCTTCACCTGATCCAGGAATCGTTTGATGGTCGTGTGCATCACGCTGCCGAAACTCAGCGTTGCCCGCGGCCCTTCTTTCAGCGACCAGAGATAGCTGAAGGCATACTGCTGCGGGCATCTCCGGTAGTTGTCCACCGCGGAACTGCTGAGCTTCAACGGCTCCGGCGTTGGCGGATGAAATTTCTCGGCCCACTTGGCGATGCGCGAGAAGATTTTTGGTGGCCCTTCTTTTGCCGCGAATAATTCGCCCGCACGGGCCGCCGCCTGCTCCTCTGTGGCGGCCGCTTCCTTGCTCTTCTTTTTCGGGGCCAGTTGCAGGACGTCTCGCCGCTTGATGGCCGGTTCCATCACGATATCCTCGACGAAGACGGGCACCTTGCCCTTCTTCTCGGTCAGCGTGGTGATGGTCAGCCGCTCCATCGCGCGCGTCAGAGCCACGTAGAAAAGCCGGCGCTCTTCCTGAATGTGAAAATCGCCCTCCGGCAATTCTTCCTTCATCAGGCGATCGGGAAACTCGAAAAGCGGCGACCTGTTGCGCGGCGGAAAGGCGTTGGAATTCACGCGCAGCAGAAATACGTGCGAAAACTCCAGGCCCTTGGCGCCATGCACCGTCATGAGCTGCACGGCATCGCCGGGCGCATCATCTTCGAGGCTCAGAGTCCCGCCGGCCTGCTCGAAATAGTCCAGGTATTCCAGAAATTCCGGCAAGCCCCGCGTTTCGCTTTTCGCTTCCCACTCCTTTGCGAATTGGCCGAGTTGGTTGACGTACTTGCGGTCCTGCGTGGCAGCGCGCTGCGGCACTTCCAGCCACTCGATGAGATCGCCAAGGATTTCGCGGGCCGTGCGCCTTCTCAGCGTTTTGCGTTGCTCACGCAAGAATTCCAGCAGCGTTGGCAGGGCCGTGTGCGATGCGTCGAAGGGCAATTCCGATTGCGGCGCTTGCAGTACATCGTAAAGCGCCGTGCCGCGTTTCTTGGCGGCGCGTTCCGCTAGGCGCACCAGGTCTTCCGCCGTCAGATGCCATGCCGGCGCGGAAAGAACGCGCGCGCAGGCGATATCGTCATAAGGCAGCGCAATCAGGTGCAGATAGGCGAGGACGTCGCGCACCAGCGGGTGCTCCAGAATCGAAAGCTTGCTGATGACGAAGGGGATCTTGCGCCGCGACAACTCTTCCACCAACTGGTCGCGATGGGCGTGCTGCCGGTAGAGCACTGCAAAATCTTTCCAGCGCCGCCCCGCGCCATGCAGCCGCTCGAGTTCATCCGCCACCCACGAGGCTTCGTCCTCGGGCGTTTCCATCTCCGCGATGCGGATCTTCTCCCCCTCCGATTTGTTTGCTTGCAGGACTTTTTTTGGGAACTCGGGGCTGACCTCGTTTTGGCCGATCACTTGCGTTGCCACGCGCAGGATGTTGGGCGTCGAACGGTAGTTGTCCATCAATGCCACGCGAAACGGCGTCGAGTCCTGCCCTTCTTTCCAGCCGGTGAACCGCTGCAGGAACAGCTTGAAACTTCCGAACGAAGCGCCGCGGAAGCGGTAGATGGCCTGATCGTTGTCGCCCACGACGACGATGTTGCGCGATTCCGCGCTCAGCAGATGCAGCAATTCGAGCTGGGCGATGTTGGTGTCCTGAAATTCATCCACCAGGATGTGCTTGAAACGTTCTTGAAGCTGCCGCCGCCGCTTGGTGTCGCGCTTGAGCAGCGCGACGGCTTCGGTGATCAGGCCGTTGAGCGCCACGGCGCGCTTCTCTTTCAGGATTTCTTCGCTGGCGCGGTAGGCGCGCGCAATCTCCTGTTGCAACGTGACCTGCTCGGCGCGCTCCGTGCAAGTGTCCTCGTCGAGGGCGTTCTTCTCCGCTTGCAATTCCGCCGCGAGCTGATCGGCGTAGGCCTGGTATTCTTCGCTGGACACCAGTTCGTCCTGGCAACGCGAGAAAAACGTAATGAAATCGCTGAGGAATTGACCGGGCTCCGCGAGCCGGCGGTACTTTTCCAGTTTCAGGCGCGCCAGATTCCGGCGCAGCAGGATCCAGTGGTCCACTTTTTCCAGCGGCAGGCAGTTGGGATCCACCTCCTTCAGCATCGTTTCGCAGAAGGAATGGAAGGTGGCCAGCACCACGTCCTTGCCGCGCTCGCCGACGGCCTTCACCACGCGCGTCTTCATTTCGCCCGCGGCTTTTTTCGTGAACGTCAGCCCAAGAATGTTCTCGCCGAGCAGGGTAGCGTCCGATTCGAGCAGGTGCCGAATGCGCTCGGTGATGACCCGAGTCTTCCCGGTGCCCGCGCCCGCGATCACCAGCAGCGGGCCTTCGCCGTGGGTAATGGCGCGCAGCTGCGCGTCGTTCAGTTTCAGCTCGTTGCCATCGGGCTTGCCTATGTCAAAAAGCGTGGGCATGATTCAAGAAGCGTAGCGCACTTTAGGGGGAGAAGACAAAGCGAAAGAAGTCTGGGCAATGGGTCAGTTTCCGGTTAGTGCGTTTACCTATAGTCGCGGGTCGATGTAGACTTCCGGAGAAAGAAATCCAAAAAGGACGGAGCTATTTGTTCCTCAATAATATTCTCACCAGAATCCTTGGTCTGATCATTATGGCTGGGCTTTTGGCGATGCCTAGCTGGTCGCAGCATGTCGACCGGCTTGAGCGCGAGCGGGCGCAGGTGATGTTACAGGATGTTGCCTCGGACATCCGCAGGTATTACTACGATCCGAAATTGCGCGGCGTAGACTGGGACACGAAGGTCAAAAACGCAAAGGAGAGGATTGCAAAGGCTACGACTAGGGAAGAGTTGGTCCTAGAGATAGCCGCGGTTCTGGAAGCATTGGATGATTCGCACACTTCCTTTGTTCCACCTCATGATCCCATCCGCCAAGAATACGGTTGGCGCTTCCAAATGGTAGGGGCACGTTGCTACGTAACTCATGTGCGGCCGAAGAGCGACGCCGAAGACAAAGGACTAAGGCCCGGCGATGAGGTTCTGACTATCAACGGGTTCACACCCACACGGGAGAGCCTGAGCAAGATGGAGTACGTCTTCGACGTGCTTCTGCCACAGTCCGGTTTGCGTGTGGACCTGCGGGATCAATCCGGCAAGATTCGCCGGGTCAACGTGATGGCAAAGGTGCGCCAGCCGAGGACGATCATGGATTTCGATGAAGTAACAGGCAGAGATGCATGGAGGTTGCGCCTAGAGTACGAAGACCAACAACGATTAGCGCATCCTCAGTATAAGGAGTTGGGCAAGGAGATGATGGTCCTGAAGCTTCCCATGTTTTCCCTAACAGACTTAGATGCCCGGCGGATGATCGACAAGGCCCGCGAGCATGGGTGCCTGGTCGTGGATTTGCGAGGCAATCCGGGGGGCTTTGGATCCACCCTCAGGGCCCTTCTCAGCAGCGTATTCGAACGTGACGTCAAGGTTGTGGACCGCGTAACGCGAGAATCGATTAGTCCGGAGATGGCAGAGGGAAACCATCACCGTGCTTTCACCGGAAGATTGATCGTGCTGGTGGACAGCCAGTCCGCTTCGGCCGCCGAGGTGTTTGCGCGGGTGATCCAAATTGAAAAACGCGGAATTGTTCTGGGCGATCGTACATCTGGCAGTGTGATGGAGGCTAAATATTGTCCTCATAGCACAGGATTAAAACCTGTGTACTCCTATGGAATATTCGTTGCGATTGCGGACCTAGTGATGTCCGATGGTAAGAGCCTTGAGCACACCGGCGTGACCCCGGATGAAACGATTCTTCCGACGGCAGCAGATCTAGCGAACGACCGGGATCCAGTCATGGCTCGCGCTGCGGAGATGGTAGGAGTTAAATTGAGCCCAGAAGATGCTGCCAAACTGTTCACGTATGAATGGCCGATGAACTAGAGACTCTCGGGAGCTTAAGGCGGTCCCGGTCATCGGCGTAGTCGCTTACACGTGGGTTACGAGCAGAATATTCGTCGGCAACATTGCACCGCCTTGCGTGACGTTGTGCACGAAAGATCGGATGCAATTTGAACTTCTGCATTCCTCTTTCTAGCCACTGATTGTCAAGAGCCTGGTCGCCTTACCGGACATCTTCGTACTGGGACCCATGTGCTTGATTAAAGCGTGGCCTAAACGGAAATTGACCCACTACCGAAATCTGGGGGTATTTATCCCCATGTCAGGAGTTCATCGCGAACCAGATGCAACCGGAGGTACTTTGGCTTCTGTCCATCGTAAAAATATGCTTCCGTTGCTTCTTTCACGTTCACGCGGAGGTCCTCCCACGTCTCGCCCTGAGTGAAAATATTCTCCGTGAGGCATTCCGCTGAGTATCCGCTCTCAGCTTCCTCCGAAATCTCAAAAACCAACTCGCTGGCATGGGTACGATTCGTCAAGGAGTCCTCAAACAAAACCCTAGCATTGGAGCCAATTGTCCGCAACGGCCTTGTGCATCCGCGAATTCTCCCGCCACGCCCCGTGTAAAGCAAGCTTCACCGGAAAGGTAGTAGAATGAAGGCCCGTCTTCACCTCTACGACTTCGCTTTGGAGGACTACATGTCCATCAGTCAATTACTTCTTCCCGAATTCGATCAGGAAATGGCCAACACCCGCAAGACGCTGGAGCGCGTTCCCGACGACAAGTGGGGCTGGAAGCCGCACGAGAAGTCCGGCACGCTCGGTTGGATGGCCGGACACATCGCGACGATGAACGACTGGACCATCCAGACGATCAAAACCGAGCAGTTGGACTTCGCACCGGTCAACGGCCCGCGTTATGAACAGCCCAAGACATCCAACCGCAAGGAATTGCTGGAAGTTTTCGACCGGCTCACTCGCGAAGCGCGTGCCGCACTGGCGGGCGCCAGCGATGAGGATTTGCGCAAGCCCTGGACGTTACTGATGGGTGGCCAGGTGCTTTTCACCATGCCTCGCTACGCCGTACTTCGGAGCTTCTGCTTCAACCATACCATCCATCACCGCGCGCAATTGACCATGTATTTTCGGGCGCTGAACGTTCCGGTGCCGGCATTGTATGGCCCGAGCGCGGACGAACAGCCCTGAGGCGCTTCTTTCCAGAATTTCACCCCGATTGCGCTTACGATCCGGAGGAACTTCTTCCACCTCGCATCGGCGCTGATTGAGCGGCTGGCCTCCTTCGGTCTCGTTCAAAAACGGGGCCGAAGGATTGCCCGGCCGGTCGTGTTTTCCTCGCCACCGCGCGACTCGCTGTAATCAAGATTCCACTTCCGAGACGCTGCGTGGAAACGCCGGTGATTCTCTCCGGCGTGTGGCCGAAAGCCACCAGAAAGCTGTGCGCTCGCAAGTCTTGTTTCTTTGAGTCACTACGCCCAGCGTGGGTGCTGCATCGAATTACCTTGTACAATTCGGGAGCGATAGTTTGTGGCCGGCACAACTCGGCTGGATCGGTAGAGAATGGGCGAACAGGGAAAAAGGACGGCGGTGATCATTGGCGCGGGGCCCGCGGGGCTTACGGCTGCGTACGAACTGCTGACGCGTACAGATGTGCGGCCAATCGTGCTGGAGAAGAACCCCGACGTCGGCGGGCTCTCGCGCACGATCGAACACCACGGAAACCTGATGGATATTGGCGGTCATCGCTTCTTCTCGAAGTCGGATCGCGTGATGAATTGGTGGCTGATGCACCTGCCGCTGGAATCGTCAGCCGCGGGCGGAACCGAGATCACCTACCAGCAAAAGACGCGGCGAATCGAAACGCCCGGCCTTTCGGACGCCCAGGCACAACAGAATGCCGCAGCAGCCGCCGAAAGGGCAGCGGGGCTCACCCCGAATCCCGAAGCAGTGATGCTGCTGCGCCGGCGGCAAAGCCGCATCTATTTTCTGGGCAAGTTTTTCGCTTATCCCGTCCAGATGAGCAGAGATACGCTCTCGAAGCTTGGTTTGCTGCGCACCATTCGCATTCTGTTCAGCTACCTGCGGGCTGCTCTCTTCCCGCCGCGCCCGGTCAAAAACCTCGAGGACTTTTTCATCCGACGGTTTGGAAAGGAGCTGTATCTGACTTTTTTCAAATCCTATACGGAAAAAGTTTGGGGAGTGCCATGCCAGCAGATTAGCGCTGCCTGGGGCGAGCAGCGGGTAAAAAGTTTGTCCGTTCGTAGGAGCCTCAGGCACTTCTTGAAGCAGACGCTTGGCCGAGCGACGCAGGACATCTTTCAGAAGCAAACCGAAACTTCCCTGATTGAGCAGTTCCTCTACCCGAAATATGGTCCCGGGCAAATGTGGCGGGAAGTGGCGTGCAAGGTGGAAGCGCTGGGCGGCGAAATCCTCCGCCAGACGCAACCCCGCCGCCTGGAAATTGTTGGGCCGCGCGTGCAGGCCGTGCTGGTTGCTGACGGCGCGGGGCAGCAGCGCCGCATCGCGTGCGATTTTGTCTTTTCGACCATGCCGGTGAAGGAACTTGCCGGCCTTCTCGATGGCCCCGTCCCCAAAAACGTGCGGGAGGTGGCCGCGGGCCTCCAGTATCGCGACTTCATCGCCGTGGGCTTGCTGCTCAATTCCTTGCGCATCAAGGACGACGTGAGCTCCCCCGCCCCGCTCGTTGCCGACACGTGGATCTACCTCCAGGATCCGGATGTTCTTGCGGGGCGCCTGCTGATCTTCAACAACTGGAGCCCCTATCTGGTGAAGGACCCGTCGAAGGTCTGGATCGGCGTGGAATATTTCTGTTACGAGTCAGACAACCTCTGGAAGCTCCCAGAGGAAGAAATGGCGCGCCTGGCCATGACGGAGCTGGAGAGAATTGGGATCATCGACGCGCGCGAGGTGGTGGACTGGCGCGTCGAGCGGGTGCCGAAGGCTTATCCCGCGTATTTCGGCGCGTACGAGCGCTTTGGGGAAGTTCAGGAATTCCTGGATGGCTTCGAGAACTTGTTTCTTGTTGGCCGCAATGGCATGCACAAGTACAACAATCAGGACCACTCGATGCTCACGGCGATGGTCGCGGTGGACAATATCATCGCGGGCCGCACGGAGAAGAGCAACATCTGGGCCGTGAACACGGAGATGGAGTATCACGAAGAGAAGAGTTGAGAGCCGGCGCGTGGCCTGGCGATAGCAACCCCCAGTGGCTGAAGCTGGTCCGATTTGGCGCCTTCCACGGCACGACTGAACAGGTTGCGAAAAGAGAGTAATTCGTTGTCATCCCGAGCAGAGCGAGGGATCTGCTTTTCGCAAGAGACCAGGGAAAAAGCAGATTCCTCGCCCCATTCAAAAAGCGAACGGGGCTCGGAATGACAGTTGCAAGCATTCTTCCACGGCGTGAAAAGTCGCGCCCTCCCCAGAGAAGGGAGTCGAAAACAAACGCCTCAGGTCGCGGAATCGCCTGCCGCGGGGACGCTGGGAGATTTTGACGGGGTGAGCTCCGTAGCGCAATAGGGGCAGAATTTGTCCGTGTCGGCAACTTCGCGCTGGCAGTGCGCGCACGCAGGGTGCAGGTTGTATTTGCAGTTGGGGCAGAAATTGTAGCGGGCGGAAACGGTGGCTGCACACTGTGGGCAGGTGAACGGCAGCGGTTCCCGCACCAGAAGATAGATGATCAAGCCGATGAAGAAATAGCCCCCTGAAAGGATGAGGACCAGAATCGTCCACAGGGCAGGATTCATGCCGCGGCGTTTGGCGTCGCGATAGACGTAGCCGAGCGTCCAAAACAAAACAGAGAAGACGAATGCCACGGCCGTAATGACGCCGCCGAGCCCCAGGCAGGAAAGAAAAGGCTGGTTGCGCAGGGAGTCGTCCGGGAAGACGCCGTCGTGCGTCCCAAAGTTGTGGAGATTGACGGACAACCCGATGATGAGAGCCAGCACGTAGAGCGCAATGCAGGTCCACACCAGCCACTTGGGGATGATGCGCAACTCCTCGCGGAATCTGGTGCGTTCGTGCTTCCGGCGGAAACGGATAAGCCGCATACGTTCATTCCACATGTCAGACATAGTTGCCTCGTTTTCTAGACCGCTCAATGCAAACTTCCACCTGGCAAAGCTAAACTCACCGCGGGGTTTTCGTTTTGCGCTGTAAGTTTTCAGCTACCAGGCCCTGCGTTACAGCACGTTGATACAGCACGGCGGCCACGGCCAGCAGCGCCGGAACTGTCCACCAGAGAACAAATCCCATTTCCAGGGCCAGCCTCGGCACGCCGAATTGGCCGCCGAACCAGGCGAAGCCGCGCCAGACCAATGGCGCACTGAGCACGCCGAGCAACCAACTTGCCGCGGTGATGATCCAGAGAAGCAGCCCGCTGCGCGAAGATTCGTTGGCTTCCTGAGCGCGCAGGCGAACCCGCATTTGCGTGCGCGCCACCAGGTCACGCGGCACCGCAACCGGCACACCGCGAAGAGCCTGCAGTTGCTCTTGAGTGGCAGCAGCCTCATGCGCACAATCGGGGCACTCGCGCAGATGCTGCCCCAGCCACGCCTGGTCGGGCGCTGCGATCCCTTCCACAAGAGATTCCGCCAGGAGTCTCTGGGCGCGTAGGTGAGGGTTTTCGTTCATGCGGCACCTTCCATCAGGGCGGATTTGAGCGCGGCCAGGCCGCGGTACAGCCGGGACTTTACCGTCGAAATAGGCGCCGCGAGCACGGCGGCGATTTCTTCCAGGCCAAGCTCTTCGTGAAAACGCAGCACCAGCACCTCGCGGTAGTAGGCGGGAATCTTGAGCAGCGAGATTTGCACGGCTTGCTGGTTTTCGCGCGCCAAAAGCATTTGCAGGGCAGAAGTGGCGTGCAGGTCGGGCGGCTCGAACGGCTGCTGCGTTTCCGGATCGGCGAAATCCTCGAGGCTGGCGAATTTCTTGCGGCGCGAGGCGTCAATCACCAGATTGCGCGCGATGGCGAATAGCCAGGACTCGAACTTGGATTTGGCGTTGTACTGCTCGCCGCGTTCCAGGATGCGAATCCAGGTTTCCTGGAAGAAATCTTCAGCAAGCGCGGGGTTGCCGGTAAGAAAGAGGAGATAGCGATAGAGGCGCTGCTGGTACTGCTCGATGAGCTGGTCGAGCACATCCGGGTCGCGGCGGCGCAGGCCATGCGCAATGGTTTGCTTATCGTCAGTCATCAGACCCGCGAAGAGTACCGGGGACCTCGAAAACGTCAGCGTGAATGCTTGTGCGCTCATACTACCTTGAATACGCGGGAGCAGGTGAAAAAGACGCAATGGCGGACCCGTGCATAACTTATTGTTTTAGCGGGAGTTGTTGGAAGGCTGGCCGGTGACGAAGCGCATCTTCGCCAAACAGGCCTCGCAGGCCTGGCGGTCGTTGCCCGCGTGACAACCTCGCGCAGATTGGCGTAGAGAAGAAATCCAGGCGCCGCGCCAGCAGCACGACCATGGCGAATGAACTTACCGCGCACATCTATTCCTTCGTGTTCTACAATTTGGGGATGACGCCGGGAAAGTAGGGGTGGTTTGCCAGCGTCGAACGGATGAGCGGAATGATTTGTCCTCAATGCAAAGCGGAGTACCGGCCGGGGTTCACGCGTTGCGCCGATTGCGATGTGCCCCTGGTGTGGGAAGCGCAACAGGCGCCGGGGCCCATGGGCGCTCCGCCAGAGCCCGGTGATCCCAATGAGGATCCTTTCTGCTCTTTCTGGAAGGGTGAGGATGCCCGCGTGCACGCGGAGTTGTGCGAGGTTCTGGACGAAGCCGGCGTTCCCCACAATACAGTTTTTCGGCGCGATCGTCTCTTCAATCTGACTAATTTTCCTGCCTTTGAGATTGGCGTGCCATTTTCGCTGTTTGAAAAGGCCGAAACGGCCGTCAAGGAAGCCTATGGCACGGACGACATCGAAGAGGTAGGAACGCGGGAGTTGCAGAGACTTCTCGTAGATGCGCCGCGCCAATTTGATACGCTGCCGGAAATGCTGACTCCGGCGGAGGGGGAAGACATTCCCGGCCCTCCTGCCGCGGGCGATGAGACCGGGTGGTACGAAGAAGACGCCACCGCCAAGGTTTGGGAGACGGAAAAAGGCGAGCCAAGCGATTTTCTGGTCGCGGCCCTGCATGAGAACGGCATCCACTGCCGCGTAGACCGTGAAGGCAGCAAAGTAGCGGTGTACGTTCTTCCCGAAGACGAAAGCCGCGCCCGCGAACTTGTGCGCGAAGTTGTGGAGGGGAAGCCGCCGGAGTGAACGCGAAGGGTTTTGCTTGACTTCGCCGGTGCCTGCGGACATTCTTAGCCTCCTCCGTTTCCTCTGCCGCGGAGGCTCTCATGAAAAAAGCAGTGGTAGGATTTCGCGTGCACTCGGGCTGGAGCGCGGTGGTGGCGGTGTGTCTGGAGAAAAGCGCGCCGGTGGTGCTGCACCGTCAGCGCGTGCAACTGGTGGAGACGTTCACGTACCGGTTCCGGCAGCCGTATCACACGGGAGAGAAAATGGCGCTCGCGGCGGCACGCGAATTCATCGCGGGCGTGCGGGAGCAGGGGCGGGAACTTGCGTATCGCGCGATTCACGGCCTGGAATTGGAGTTGGAGGGGCGCGGTTATCGACTGACACGCGGCGCGCTTCTGCTGGCTTCAGGAAGGCCGCTTCTGGAACTCGAGAAGATTCTTGCGTCGCATGCGCTGATTCACACGGCCGACGGTGAGCTTTTCCGCGAATGTCTGCTCTATGCGAGCGCGCGCTGCGGGCTTGCCGTTGTGTCCATGCGCGAGCGCGAGCTTTTGGAACAGGCGGCGAAGGCATTGCACGCACCGCGGCCCAGCCTGTTGCGGCGAGTCTCGGAGCTTGGGCGCCCCTTTGGTGCGCCCTGGTCGCAAGACGAAAAGTTCGCGACGCTGGCTGCATGGCTTGCGGCGCGCGCTTCCAGGAAGGGCAGTCACAAACCGATCACCGGGGAGCCTGCTTGACCTTACTTTAGCCGGCAGGCATGCTTGGGTTTCTCGACGGGCCAAGCCTCGAAAGGCGCGGAGGGTTAAGACGTGTCGATCGATTCCATCAAGACGGTGGCGGTGCTGGGCGCGGGGACCATGGGTAATGGCATTGCGCACGTGTTCGCCCGCGCGGGCTACAGCGTGATCTTGCGCGATGTAGAAGAACGCTTTTTGCAGCGCGGGATGGAGACGATCGGCAAGAACCTCGACCGCGAAGTGAAGAAAGGGAAGCTCGCCGAAACGGAGAAGCCCGCGGTGCTGGCGCGACTCAAGCCGGTCACCGATTTCGCGGCCATTGCGGCGGCGGATTTTGTCGTTGAGGCTGTGCCGGAGAAACTCGAGATCAAGCGCGCGGTGCTGACCGAAGCCGACAAGGTGCTGCGTCCCGAAGTGATCCTGACGAGCAATACCTCTTCGATTTCGGTGACCGCGCTGGCGGCGATGACCAAGCGGCCAGAGCGCTTTGTGGGCATGCACTTCATGAATCCCGTGCCCGTGATGGTGCTGGTGGAGGTGATCCGCGCGCTGCAGACCAGCGACGCGGCCTTTGCCACCACCATGGAGTTGGCCAAGAGGCTGGGTAAGACTCCCGTGGCCGTGAACGATGCTCCCGGATTCGTTTCCAACCGCGTGCTGATGCCGCTGATCAATGAAGCGGCCTATGCAGTGATGGAAGGAGTGGCCACGCCGGAAGCGGTGGACGCGGTGATGAAGCTGGGCATGAATCATCCCATGGGTCCGCTGGAACTTGCCGATTTTATCGGCCTGGATGTTTGCGTGGATATCCTGAACGTACTTCTGGAAGGCCTGGGAGATACCAAGTATCGCGCCTGCCCGCTGCTGAAGAAATATGTCGCGGCGGGGTGGCTGGGGCGCAAAACCGGCCGCGGGTTTTACGATTACGGCGAACAGAAGAAGTAGGGCGAACTACTTCCTCACCCGGTTAGCAGGCTGAAGGCGGGCTCGACAATGGCCAACCCAAGAGCACAGTCAAGTGTGACTGTGCCACGGGCGACACCATCTATATTCCCAGACAATAATATTATATAGTGGCTATACCATATTCTTTTGACTTGAAGAGAAGTAATGGCTGGAGCGATGGCGTTTTATAGTCGGAACCTACTTCATTGGCAGCCGGAAGGTGCGCCGGTATTTCTGACTTGGCGCCTGTATGGTTCGCTTCCATGTGGCACAGTCACTCTTGACTGTGCTCTTCCCGGTAGAGAGTCAGCAGGTCGGAAATTTGTGATGGCAGACAGACTGTTGGATCAAGCCAAGATGGGACCCAAGTGGCTCGGCAATGGGAAGGTGGCTTCCTGTTTGGTGGATATCATCGCGAGGGGAAGCACTGAGCTTCATCAGTTTCAACTTCACGCCTACGTCATTATGCCGAACCACGTGCACCTGCTCATCACGCCTGTAGCTTCAATCACAAGAATCATGCGTGGGATCAAGGGTGTCAGCGCTCGTGATGCCAACCGGATTCTCGGACGAGAAGGAAAGGCGTTTTGGCAGGGCGAATCCTACGACCATTGGGTACGAAGCGAACGGGAGATCGGGCAGATACGGACTTATATTGAAATGAATCCTGTATCAGCCGGGCTGGCGAGAAAGGCAGAAGAATGGCCATGGACGAGTGCGGGGAAGATTGCATGGTGACGGGGGCATGGGGCAGTCGCTGGGAGAAAGTTGAACTCAAGAACACAGTCAAGAGTGACTGTGCCACAAGGCTGAAGAGGGAGGGCGTGGCTACGGATAGGGGTATACCACGGGCGAACACAGGGCGAAAATAGTATTTGCTTTTTGTTCGCCTTTGGGGTAGTGTACCACCTGACGTTTTCAACAGGTGGCCCATGACCCAGACGCCCTGCGATGTTCTAAGCTGTGTGGAGCATGAGAGACTCGAATTTGAGTTGCTCGAGGTGCGCACACGAGGGCAGTACCTGACACGCTTGCGCTCGCTCACCCGGGAAGAACAGGCCGAGTGGGACCGCCGGGAGCAGAGGGCGTTGGCGAGTCTGGTGGATCACGAACTGGAGCATGGCTGCAACCGTTGAAAGCCGAACCTTCACTGGTATAGGCCGGCGAAGGGCGGAAGGGAAGAAGGGGTAGCATTCTCAGATACGAAGTGGTAATATACCGCTCTCGTAACGTATCTGGAGAAGCCGCGGCGCAGTTCCCGGCGCCCGCTTATGATGCCCCCGAAAGACCTATTCGCGAATTTCCTAATTTCCTCCACCGAGGTGTGAAATGTCAGATGAACGGGCAAAACTGTTAGAAGCAGCAATCGCGCAGATCGAGAAGACCCACGGCAAGGGTTCGATCATGCGGCTGGGCAGCAAAGATGTGCTTGTGCCGGTGAACGTGATTCCATCGGGCTGTTTGTCGCTGGACGCGGCGCTCGGCGTGGGCGGCTTCCCGCGAGGACGTGTAAGCGAGGTGTACGGGCCGGAATCGGGCGGTAAGACGACGCTGACGTTGCATATCATCGCCGAGGCGCAGAAATTGGGCGGGCAGGCCGCGTTCATTGACGCGGAGCACGCGCTCGATCCGAACTACGCGCGCAAGCTGGGCGTGGACGTGGACAATCTGCTGGTGTCGCAGCCGGACAACGGCGAGCAGGCCCTGGAAATCGCGGAAACGCTGATCCGTTCGGGCGGCGTGGACGTGGTCGTGGTGGACTCCGTGGCGGCGTTGGTGCCCAAGGCCGAACTCGAAGGCGATATGGGTGACCCGCAAATGGGTCTTCAAGCACGCCTGATGTCGCAAGCCCTACGGAAGCTTACTGGCATTGTCTCCAAGTCGAAAACCTGCCTGATCTTCATCAACCAGATCCGCGAAAAAATTGGCGTCATGTTCGGCAACCCGGAAACAACGACCGGCGGGCGCGCGCTGAAGTTTTATGCCTCCATGCGCGTGGACATTCGCCGCATCCAGGCCATCAAGGAAGGCGACCGCGTTGTGGGTTCCCGGACGCGCGGCAAGGTGGTGAAGAACAAGGTGGCCGCGCCGTTCCGTGAGGCGGAGTTCGACATTCTGTATGGCGAAGGCATTTCGCGCGAAGGTGACCTGATCGACCTCGGCGTGGAAAAGGGCTTGATCGAAAAGTCCGGAACGTGGCTGAGCTATGGCGGCGAAAGAATGGGCCAGGGCCGCGAGAACGCCCGCGTCTTCCTGCGCGAGAACAAAGACATCCGCGACAAGCTCGAAAATGCCTTGCGCAAGAACATGGGAATTCCCACCCCCTGGCAAACCGCCGCGACGGCGGGTGCCAATGGCAGCGCGAACGTGGCCACGGAAAAGCCTCCGGTGAAGGCTGCGGCTGCCGCGGTTGGAGATGCAAAAGCTCGACCGGCACGTTAAGAAAGTAAGGATTGTTTTCGGGTAGGTCGAACCGGGTGGAAGGAGGGCGAGTCCTCTCGCCCGCTTCTATTTCTGACGCGTGAAGCAAATTGCGACTTTCCGGGGCCACCGCACTCCGCGGACAGGCAGGCACTCCTGTGGGAGGGACACTCGGGCAGGGGTGCTGTCCCGTCGGTCAGGCTTTCAAAACAAAGCACATAGCGGCGTACTGGGCCGAGTTACCTATTGTCAGGGCATCCCGCGCATGCATACACTACGTCTCAGTCTGCGAGTGCCGTTCGGCTCGCCGATGAGAAGCGCTCGTTGCACCAGAGATAAGTGGTTTATTATGAGCCACGGGTGAATCTGGCGTCGCGCGTGCTTCGGAGGCCAGAAGTTGACCAGGACGTGCATCCGGAGTAGATTTATTTGCACGCCTCCTAGAACTACTGAGACTGACCAGGGATAAGGGCCGAATGATCCGCGAAATTGGGAAAATTGTGATCGTGGCGTGCTTGGCCGTTGCGCTTTGCGTACCGCTGCCTGCCGCGGAATCTTCCGGCCAGCCGATCGAAAGCACATCCACGAAATCAAAATCGAAATCCAGCGCACGCACACGCCACGTGGCTGCGCGTTATCGCGGCGTGCCCACCTATGCGGATTCCGTCAGAGACGATGATCCCACATTCGACGATCCCGTCGTGCGGCAGGCCGTTGTCGAAGGGCTGGGCCGCTACAACGGTTCCGTCGTCGCCGTGGACCCGAATACCGGGCGCATCCTCACCATTGTGAATCAGAAAATCGCTTTCAGCGACGGCTACATTCCTTGTTCGACGATCAAGCCCACGATTGCCATCGCCGCTCTCGAAGAAAACGTGATCACGCGCGACACCATGCTGAAGGTGGGCCGCCGCAAATACATGAATCTGACGGACGCCCTGGCGCACTCCAATAATTCCTTCTTTGAGGAACTCGGCCGCCGCATGGGTTTTGACACCGTATCGAAATACGGCCGCCTGCTGGGCCTGGGTGAACTTGCGGGTTACAACCTCCCCGACGAGCATCCGGGGTCGTTCCCTATGCAGCCGCCGGCTTTTGGCGGTGTGGCGCGCATGTCGAGTTTCGGCGAAGGCATTCAGATCACGCCGTTGCAGTTGGCGGCGCTTGCTGCCGCATTTGCCAATGGAGGCACGCTCTACTATCTGCAGTATCCGCATTCGCAGGAAGAGATTGATAATTTCGCGCCCCGCGTGAAGCGGGATCTGAATATTTCCAATGTTCTCCCGGAAGTGCGCGAAGGCATGCTCGCCGCCGTCCTGTACGGCACGGGCCGCCTCAGCTACGACGCTGGCGGGAACGAAACGCCTCTTGGCAAGACCGGCACCTGCGACGACCACAACACCACGCCTTCACGGATTGGCTGGTTCGTCAGCTATGCCGACGAGACGCACCCGAAGATTGCCCTGGCCGTGCTGCTTCGCGGGAATACGCGGCGGGTGAAGGGTCCCACGGCGGCGCAAGTGGCAGGTCATATTTACCGGAAATTGCGCGAGCAGAATTACTTCTCGGACGGTCTCAAGGGAACTCCCATTCCGGCCAATTCCACAGGCAAATAATCGGCTTCAGAGAAATCTGGAGTGAGTTGTGGACAACGCCCACAGGATGGGTGTCGTTACAGGGAGACGGGGCGGCAGGGACGCGGCTTCACGTGCACACTGATGATCGGTTGGCGAAGCTGGCGCATGGCGTCAAAGCAGGAATCGCAGAGCTCCAGGCACAACGGGTCTTCGCTCTTCGCTCGGAAACTCCTGTGGCATTCATAGCAGGTGGAAAAAGCCGTGCGTTCGCGCAGTTCGCGAACGTGAATTTCGGGATGAATTTCCAACGCGATCATGAGAACTCCCCTTAAACTGCTGACGGCACGCTGGATGCCACGACTTCGCCATAATGCAGGATTGAATATAAAGGGCTTGAAACAACCGCTTTCGCTTGCCGTGGGTGAATTTGCGCATTCGGTTGTGCGAATCTCGCGGAATGACCCTTGGTTGATTGGGCGCACCTCTCGCGACATTGATTTGACCTGCACCGCGGTTTGAGACAAAAGGGAGGCGTGCGGTATTCTCGTTAGTTCGGGTACGGCGCGCCAGCCTGCCTTGTGCGCGCCGTCCAATCGAGAATGCATCTTGGGGGCGCAGTGAACCGACGATTTTGGATGGGGATGGCAGCACTTCTCGCGGCCGGAATTGTCGTTGATGGCTACGCGATCCACAAGAACGTGAGCGCCGCGAAAGAAACGCAACGCCAGACGGAATTGGCCAAAACCGAAGGAGCGCGTCTGCGCGCGGAATGGGTCCGTCCCACGGCGAAGCAGATGCCCAGCGGCGAAAATTTTGCCGGAATGCTGGCGCAGTTCGGTTTGTCCGCAGCTGAAGCAGCGGATGCCATCGCGGCCGCGCAACGCGCCTTCAATCTGCGTCAAGTGCGGGCCGGGAATACGGTCACCGTGGGGCGCTCTGTGGAAGGAAGCCTGCGCGAAATCGACTACAAAATTGACGCCGGGCGCGTGCTGCGCATCGTGCCGCAGACGCCGGGCTTTGCCGCCGAAGTTCGCGAAATTCCGGTGCGCTCGGAAGTCGCGATCGTCAGCGGCAAGCTGGAAGATTCGCTGTTCAACGCCGTCGAAGAAGCGGGAGAAAGCGCCGAAGTGGCCATGCGGCTGGCGCAGATTTTTGGGTACGACCTGGATTTCTACACCGATGCGCGCAGGGGCGACACTTTCCGCATCGTGCTCGAGAAGCGCAAATACGCTAATGGTGAAACCGCGGGATACGGCAAAATCCTCGCCGCCGAATATATCAATGACGGCAGGAAGTATCAGGCGCTGCTCTTTCATGATCCCGAGGGCCGCCCCGCCTACTACACGGCGGACGGCAAAAGCCTTCAGAAGGCCTTCCTGAGGTCGCCGCTGAAGTTTGGGGCGCCCGTGACGTCACACTTCAGCCAGTCGCGTTTTCATCCGATTTTGAAGACCTACCGCCCTCACCTGGGCACCGATTACGGCGCACCTGTTGGCACACCCGTACAGACCATCGGGAGCGGACGAGTGGTTTTCGCCGGCCGCAAAGGCGGCGATGGCAACATGGTGCACGTCGTCCATTCCAATGGTTACGAAACGATGTATCTCCACCTGTCCAGGATGTTCGTGCATTCCGGCGAGCGCGTGGAAATCGGCAAGACCATCGGTTTGGTGGGCATGACCGGCCTGGCAACCGGCCCCCATCTCGATTTCCGCATCATGCAGAAGGGCCAATTCAAGAATTTTGAGAAGCTGGGCCTGCCGCCATCGGATCCTGTCTCCAAGAAGAACTGGGCCGAATTTGCCGGCGTGCGGGAAGAGTGGCTGCCCGTGCTGAACGGGGAAAAGCCACTGGAGACGGCTAGTGCCGTTCCAACTATTTCCGCCAAATGACGGTCCAGGCATCCGGCGCGAGCACGACTTATCGGGCACTACATCCGATATGGGGAATTACCTGTGTTTGGAAGTAGAATCCGACCATGATGCTCGACCATGGCGAGAGCCTGTGCGCAAGGTTTCAGTCGTGTTTTGACTCTTGTCATGAGATCACTTGCGCGAGCATGGATGTTTATAATATGGATAAACCAAAGCACCAGGGAGACCAGGCTCCCAGAACAACATGTCTAACCTAATTTGTGTGTCTTATCGAGTTTCGTCAATCTTACTCCTTTTGGCAGGGACATTTCCCGCGAGTGGGCAAAATACAATACACGTCCCCGGGGACCAGCCGACAATTCAAGCAGCCATTACTGCGGCGGCTAATGGCGATACTGTGCTCGTGGCACCAGGGAGTTATAAGGAGAATATCGACTTCAGGGGCAAGGCTATAACGGTGACCAGTTCCGCTGGTCCGGCGAGCACCACAATTGACGGTGGCCAAAATGGTGTTGTGGTTACTTTTCAAACCAATGAAACTCGATCGTCCACACTCAACGGTTTCACTATCACGGATAATGCACCGCCGCTTCCGACTCAGTTCTCGGTCGTGGCAGATGGCATCCTCGTAACTTCGGCTAATCCCACAATTACAGGCAACATAATTACCGGCAACCGGGGATACGGAATCGAGGTGTACACGGGCGGAGCGCTCATCAGCGGAAATACGATCAGTCACACCGTGACGGCAGGTGACCCGAGTCAGGACTTTGGGTGCGATTACATCGATGGTTCGGGCATCTATGTATTTGGTGGCTCAACTGACCCTACGGTTGACATTCAGATTACAAACAACGTGATCGAATTCAATCGAGCGCAGTGTTACGGAGGTGCCATTTTCTATAACTACAGCGGAGCAAGTGTGATCGCAAATAACACTCTTCGTTACAATGTGGCTCTGGGCGAAGGTGGCGCGATATATGTCTATGCCAGCAATGTTTCCTTTGTTCAGAACTTGATCGTCGGCAATACGTCCGGTGCTGGCGGCGGTGGAATCTACCTTCAGATCATCTCTGAAGTAAATGGCAATACAGGTCCGCTCAACCAATTCTTGGTGAACAACACTTTTGTGGGAAATACGATCAACCCGAATCCCGATATTTTTGATTTTTACACCGATGGTTCTCAGGTGGCTTTTGGGGGCTACGTTAGCCAAGTGGGTTTCTTTAACAATATTATGATTTCAGGAGACACGTATGGCGAGATCGGCTGCGATCCCAATTACCAGTATCTGAGTGGGGCACCGCCCACGTTCAATAACAACGATATCCTCAACTTCTCTGGAGCTCGATTTGGCGGCTGGTGCCCAGACCAGACTGGCACGAAAGGAAATATCTCCGCGAATCCATTGTTCATCGCAGTAAACAGTGAACCGTACCATCTTCAGACTGGCTCGCCGACAGTGGATTCTGGAGACAATACCGCTCCTGATTTACCGTCTCAGGATATTGACGGCAACCCGCGGACTCAGAACGGAACAGTGAACATGGGAGTATACGAAGGTGCCAGTCCGCCGAGTGGGACTCCCCCATCTCCGAATTTTTCTCTGACTGCCTCCCCCACGAGCTTGACAATCGCCAACGGTCAATCCGGACAGGTGACCTTGACCATTTCGCCTAGCGGCGGCTATATCGGCGCATTTTCGTTGAGCTGCGGGACCCCGCCTGCGGGCATGTCCTGCTATTTTGGATCCCCCTTGCTTGCATCTGGAGGAGACAACCAACAATTAACAACAACACTAACGATTTCGGTTTCGGTGGCCACACCCAGCGTGGCTGTGTCGAGAGGAGTACCTGAAAATAAATCTCTACGAGCCTCGCTGATTTTGACTGCATTGTTCAGCATGGCGTGCCTCGCTTTTTTTTGCAGCATGCACACATCCAAGCGCTTCCGGTATGCAGTCCCTTCGACCGCACTTCCGGTAATCATTTTGATCGGTATGGGACTGTTCAGTACAGCCTGTGGAGGGGGGCAATCTTCAAGTCCACCACCTTCTCCGCCGCCCACCAGCGAGACGTTAAATCTCGGGATAACGGCAAGTTCGATGGGGAACGCAACGGCGCCCTCGCACTCTCTCAATTTCCCGGTCACCATCAATTTCTAGGATGCAGTGACGCGGGCGCTCAAGTCCTGATTGACGCGCTCACCGTACAAGATGGGTACTAGGGCTACCAAAGTGAGGGGTGTAGCTTATTTTGTCCCGTCAGGATACTACCCCGCGAACACGGGGATAGTATTCTCGAAGGGATTTGCTGGAACAAGTTGGAACGGCACTAGCGCATGTTTGCCATGAAAACGGAGTCGCCCGCCGCTAACCCATTGAAAAATAGAGACGCGACATCGCGCGGAGTGGGAAATGTAGTGCCAAAGTATTTTGCCAGTATTCATAAGTAGCGCTTT